>BNJV01003099.1_pt1:0-215000 | contig 379367 bp, 435 predicted proteins | sample 8540591 | NCBI WGS metagenome assembly BNJV01 (sample SAMD00202457, study PRJDB9452) | human saliva metagenome | host: Homo sapiens
GGATGCATTGCTGCACGCCCCATTGCAGCAATACGCCCCATATAATATAGGTCGCATTCGTCGCCATACCACGTGCACAGCCGATGGCACGATTGACCGCATACCAGAGAAAATAGGACGCGCCCGCAACAGCGCCCGCGGCGGCGAGGGTCATAAAGGGCAGCGGAGCTGCGGAGAGTGCATGCAGAGGAGCATCGTCCGAGAAAAAGCCAGTGTGATCCCCAGCAAAACCGTTCCCGAGATGCACTCACGCAGCGTGATGGCAAGATCCGGCTCGATGTCCGCCATGCCGCGTACAGCCAGCACAATCTCACCGCCCCAGCAGAGAGCGGCAAGGAGCGCACACGCCATTCCCGGAAGGAGGAGCAGCGGCGCACTATCCGGTGGCACAGCCCCCGTGATCACCCCGCCGGCAACAGCAAGAACGATACCGATGCCCATGCGCAGTGTAACCTGCTGATGCAGGAGCAGACGCGCCAAAAGACAGCCAACGACAGGGTAGAGGGCCGAGAGCGCCAGCGCATAGGTCGGTCCCGCCCACAGGATGCCAAGGCAGTACGAGAGCTGTCCAATCGGCCCGCCAAGCAGGGCGGCGACACAGAGAAAGAGGCCGGATCGACTAACGACCGTGCGTATGGCACGAAATGTCCCGCGAAGACCATTCACGGCGAGCAAAAAAATCGCGGCACTCATATCGTTGACCGCCGTACAGGCGAGCGGAAAGCCAATGCCGACAACAAGCCCTGCACCTGCCGCCGATGCACCAACACCGTAGAGATAATTGTTGCAGCCCCAGAGGAGCCCGCTCACGATGCCGAGCATCACCCACATCGGATAGCGTACCATCACAGCGTCTCCCATTCTTTCCGCGCTTTGGCGGCGTATTCCTTTGCGAAGCGGAACTGACTCTCCTCGTACGGACCGAATGTCACGCCGAGCGAGCTTTTATAGACACTCCAATCGTACCAGAGGAGTCCGCCCACCGCCATATAGGTATGGATGCGTGCACGCAGCAGAGCATCAAAGCCCTCAGGGAAGTATGCCGCGATGAGCTGCTCTGTCTCCTCCTCACAATAGTCGGCATAGATGGCAAACATGGCGATGTCAATCAGTGGATCTGACAGACCTGCGTACTCCCAATCAATCAAATAGGGGCGCTCACGCCCCTCCACAAAGAGGAAATTATCCGAGACGGCATCAATATGGCGAGTGTGGCCGCCTCCGCCAAAAACGGAGCGACAAAGGAGCGAAGCGAAAATACCTGTTCCCGCACGGCTATGTAGGTACTGCCTCTGCGAGCCTCCGCCGGCATCAGCGTCTCATAAAAGAGGAGCTCGGCAAACGGGTCAAATACTTTCACTCCGCGCAGCCTGCGTTCATGAAAGGAACGCAGCGCAGCCATGCAGGAGGCAACCTCCTCCGCATTGTGTGGGTCACAGACATGGGAGTGCTCATAGTAACGCGAGATCTTATACCCCGGCTGTGTGCTCAGTGCCACGATGCGCTCCGTGATGCCCGTGGCAGACAGTAGCTCATAGACCGCCTTCTCGTTTTCGCGGTCGATCAGACGCTCCGTCCCCTCTCCGTTGCAGCGAAAAATATACTTTTTTCCATCTGCGGTAAAGAGGAACGAATCATTCGTCATACCTTCCTTCAGCGGCAGAAGAATCCCTTTGGCGGCACTTTGCCCAAAATGCAGACGAATCGTCCGTCGGATCAACTGCTCCTGCGCTTCATTCATCGAATCCATTCCTCTTTCTTGCACAGTTAGCAAATCCTCCACATAAACCTTGCTATGCGTCTGGTTTGCTGCCTCAATCGGAAAAATCTACGCCAATCTGGCATATCTCATTTGATCAGTGATTCCTTCACTGGTTTTGCAAGGCGTCCTTCAGCATTTCCTTGATGGTTTCACCAGCATTGACTTGCGTATGGTAAAAGTATTTGTCTAGTACTGACACACGCTCCTTGCACATAGGATCTTCTCCCGCAGTGACCATCTCAATAAAGCGAACAATGTGCTCAAAGGAGTCTCCCGAATAGTAATGCGCAAGCACATCGGCATCGTCCTCCGGATATTCTCGATAGTCCGGTGCACCTTTTGTCCCTAGGTACAGAACAGGACGCCCCATCAGCAAATATTCCACCAAGATGGATGAAATATCTGAAATCAGCGCATCTGATTTGCAAAATGAGCCGGTCAGATCTCCACAAAGATCCAATGTTACATTAGGGATATCTTCGCAATGACGATAAAAGGCCTGAACCTCTTCCTCACTCATAAATCCCATTTTTGTCACTGCACCATAAAAGAGTGGATGCGGTCGTACGATGAGCCCAATCTGTGGATGTTCCGCGAAATACCGCAGGATTCTTTCCCCATATTCCCTAAAAGTTGCCGTAGATTGATCCCAGAAACCGTAGTCGATTCCCCACAGAAATGTCTTTTTGAATCGTGCATCCGGCTTGAGCTGTTCCTTTTGCTCGGATATATAGTCCGCCAAAGGCGCACCGGCAAGCGATACATGCGCATTCCCTGACTGGCAGTACATTCCATACTTGCGGATCTCACGCGATGAGCGCACATAGACTCGCCATGCATGCCGATGTATCGGCAAATCATAGAGATACACCTTGTTCTTCTCATCAACAAAAAAATGGAATGGAGTATGGGAGATAGACGATCCGGATTCCATAGCTCCTAACATTTTCAACAGAAAACTTTGGGTGATGCCAATCATAGGGATTCGTATAAATGAGCACGTCCGGCCTGCGCTCCGCAAAACGATAAGCAGCCTCTGGCACAAACGGAAGATTACGATCATTCAAGAACTGAAGAAAAGCGGGGTATTCCTTCGCACTGTCCCACGATCGCTCCTGCATATCAATCGCAACGAGTCGGCAATCAAACGATGCATCCTTCGACAACGCCTCGTACAAACTTTTTGACCTTGCACCAAACAGTAGGAAACTCGAGTAAAATATCCACACGTAGGCGCCGATGATTCACTCCAACGGGTGCCAAGGCATTTTCAGGAACCCCAACAGCAGAATATTCTTTTTTTCCGGTCATCACTAAACACGCTGAAGTCTGTGGGCAGCTGCAAGCCTCCCTTCAGTGCATTTTTCAAGCAGCATATATTCCACGCGAACGGGAACTTTAAGAGACGCGAGTGCACTCAAAAAACGATATGCTGCAGGCACATCTCCCTTGCCATGCATAGACTCTGCCACTTGATATAGGAAATCGGCCACATAGCCCAGAAAATACGTACTGACAGCATCAGAAGTTCCGTATCCTGAAAGAGCATCAGCGATCTTCAGTAAGTCCTCCAAGCGCACGTTTTTCTGTGTTACATTGTGCAGGATCCGAAGAATACCACTCTGTATCATCGTACACAGATAGATATCCGTATCTTTTGTATGACACAAACGATAGGCTGCAAGCAGGGCATCGACATCCACATTCTCATGCTCTGATTTCTCTATCAGCCCAACTGTAAGGATAAGCGCATCAGACATTTTCCCAGACTCAATCAATTCCGCAAGGCCCATACGTATCTCACCTTTCCTATTAGGTTACCTTCTTGCAATTTCGGCAGACCTTATTGAAATTCTTTGTTTTGATCTCTTCTCGTAATTTACGAATCTTTTCCCCCTCCCACATCTCTTTTAACGAAGTGTCTCGAATATTCCCCAAGGGAAAATAGGTTCCATACGAGGTGCAACAGGGCAGCACAACACCATCATATCGAATTGCCAGTCTGCGAAACGGCTCAACGCACTCTGTCGTGTATTCCGTCACATCAGCCAAATGTTCAATATGTGATGCATCCATCAAAACCTGAAAATCAATAATATCCGCTTTTCCTTTCCACTTTGCCAAAAATGCTTCACGTTCATTAACGTTGTCCTCCATCATAACCATGGAAACACGAAGAGAAGGAAATATATCTTCTCCGCGCAGGGCAATGAAGCGATCAATATGGTGCTCTACCTGATCGAGATCTCCTTTTCGCACATTGTAATAGGTCTCCTTCGTCGCTGCGTCCAATGAGACACTCAGTCGTTTCACACCCGCATCAATGATCTTCTTTGCTGTTTTCTCATTTAATGCAGAACCATTTGTGATAATTGTAAAATCGAGTACGTCAGCTTCTTTCAAAAACATCTAAAAATATCTCCAATTTGAGGGTGTATCAGGCACTCTGAAAATGCCCCGACCCACAGGGAAGCGACTTTCATTTCATTGATGTTTGTGACAAGGCGACGAACACTTTCGACAGGAATATTCACCTTGTCCTTCTCAGGGACAAAGGCCTTGTCACACATTTTACACTTGTAATTACACCACGAGGTCAGCTCTAACATAATTTCAAGCGGTTTCTCCAGGACGTCGTCCATGATATTCGGTGCATCCCACAGTTCACGGTATTGACGATAGTCACTGCCCTGTGCTTCTGCAATTGCGGCAATTCTTCCTGACTATAGTATCGCTTCACAGACCCTCTGTCCTCAAAGATATACATGATATAACGCCCCTAAAATTCCTTTTACTCAATCAGATCCCACTGCACAGCAGTTCCACGGGTAATATTGCAGTTTGCCTTCTTCCCCAAGATGATATCATAATACTTGGGCGAAAGCCCCATCCCAGGACGGATACGGCGCAGGTTCTTCTCCGTAAAGACATCGCCAGCCTTCATATTCTCGACAACATACAGACTGCGGCGGAACTGGAGTGACTTCTGTTCCTGCTCTGCCCTCTCATAGGACACTGCCCCCAACGCGAGTGCTGCTGTACGGCACTCCCGCACAAGCTGTGCCATCTCCGCAGGCTCCAGAGAAAATGCCGCATCGACACCTCCCTCAGCACGCGAGAGGGTGAAGTGCTTCTCAATCACCGCTGCACCAAGTGCAACACTCGCAACTGCCGCACCGATGCCAAGCGTATGATCGGAGAGACCGACCGCACAGCCGAACAGCTCCCGCATATGCGGAATGGTGCGCAGATTTGTCCCCTCCGGTGAGGCAGGATAGCTGCTTGTGCACTTGAGCAGGGTCAGATCCGTACAGCCATTTTCCCGTACCGTTTGAACGAGATCCGAAAGCTCTGCGACCGACGTCATCCCTGTCGATGCAATGATCGGCTTTCCTGTGCGGGCGACCTTGCGGATGAGTGGCAGATCCACATTCTCAAACGAAGCGATCTTGTAACAGGGAACGCCAAGATCTTCCAAAAATCCACGGACGTATCATCAAATGGCGTACTGAAGCCCATAATGCCGCGTTCTTTGCATCGTTCAAAAATCGCCTTATGCCATTCCCATGGCGTATGTGCCTTGTCATAGAGATGGTAGAGTGTCTCGCCCTTCCACAGGCTGTCCTTATCAGAGATAAAGAACTCCCCCGTGCCTATGTCAATCGTCATCGTATCTGCAGTGTAGGTCTGAATCTTCACCGCATCGACGCCAGCATCCGCTGCGGCATCAACGATAGCAAGTGCACGTTCCAATGACTGGTTATGATTGCCGGACATCTCCGCAATGATGAAGGGGATCTTCTCTATCATATTCTACTCCCTCGGTCTTCCCGCTATGCCTATTCTTTTTTCATATCGCAGAAGATCATTCTCGCTGCACTCCGTATATTTCAAGGCGATAAAGGCTCTTCGCGAGGCGATATTTTCTTTTTTTACATACCCCACAAGATGCAGATGCTCATTTTTCTTCTCCCAGCTTGTCTTCCATCATCTGGAGTATCAGTCGCCCATATCCTCGCGCGCGAAATCTCGCATCTATACTATAGCTGATCAGCGCTGTCTCTTGGTCAATACTTAGACGAATTTGACCTGTTGGCATATTGTTTACCATCAGAATGTAAAAGTATTTTGCCTTTTCCGTGCCAAGTACGCTCTTCAGCCATCGGGTATGATCCTTATAGACAATTTTTTCTCCATGAAGAGAGTTCGCACGGGTCTCTCTGTCGTTACGCCATTGAAAGAGGAGCATTGCATCGGCGTATTCAGCAGGGCGCAAATATATTAGTTCCTTCTCCGACATGATGCTCCACGTCCAATCTGCAAGTGTTCTGTATCCGTGTGAGAGCTTCCGGCTTCGTCATGACATAGAGTGCATGATACAGTGCCATCTCCGTCACTTCATCCCATCGACCCAGATAGTAAATCAACCCTGCATCTGCACAGTCACGGCATATCTCAAGCTGATTCTCGGCAATGGCGGTGACGATTGCCGGCAGACCGAGAAAGCAGCGCTCCCACGTGGTTGTTCCGCCGGCTCCGAGGCAGAGGTCAGCGTTTGCCATAAACTCCGCCATGTTGCTGACGGCGCAGTAGGTGTGCAGAAAGTCATGCGATGCACACAGCTCCTCGATCTGTGTGCGATGTGCATTGCTCCCGCCGATGATGACATCAACCTCAACGGCGGGCAGGGAGAGGTGCAGGAGCGCTCGAACAGCCTTTTCAGTCTCATGCGTGATATCACTGCCGCCATAGAATACAAGGATACGGCGGAGATGCCCATCCCGTTGGCGCAATTTCTTCTTTGCCGCATAAAACTCCTCACGCAGAAGTGCATAAGAGGGGCCAAGGAGGAGTTTGCAGGAGGGAGGTACAAGCCCGTCATAGCGATGCTGCATCGCGCGATAGAAATTCTGATCGAGCAGTATATCGCAGTCATGCTTCCGATTGGCAAGGTCATCGATCACAAATATCTCACCGACGAGCGGGCGCACGATCCGCTCCCACACCTCATCGAGTGCATAGCTGTCAACGACGAGACGCATGATCGGTGCAAGTGTACGAAGCACCTCTCCCGTCTCTCGCGCATCCGTTTCCTGTGCAACGGCAAGCCATGCCGCATAACCAGTAAGCAACGGATCATCTGCATGGCGCGGAAGGACGTGCAGCGGAAAGCCTTGCTCACGCACCAGATGATTCAAATTGCCGATGAGATCACGGCAGATAAAATGTACCTCTGTCCCCTCGCGCCGCATCCGACCCGCAAGTGTCAGACAGCGCATCAGATGCCCGCTGCCGATTTGCTCTGACGCGTCTGCACGTATGACTGCTATTTTTTGCATCTGCCCATGTCCCGCATCAGAGATCAGCCCAGGACGATCTTCAGCGGTTTCCCTTCCATGTAGGTCTCGGGGTGTCCGCTCCTCAGCGCCTCGCGATAGACCTTCATCGCATCCTCAAACACATTGAGCGTAACGTCCAGATCCGCCTGCGTGTGGGTATAGCAGGGGAAAATATGCCAGCCAAGCAGTACACCGCGCTTGACGCTCTCCTGCATAAAGATGGAGTTATAGAGCCAATCTTTCTTCCCCTCGTAGTCCGTATACTCAAGGTTCAGTCGGCAGGGATACCCCGCAAGATCGATCGGCACAGCAAGATCCTTCGCCATCGCACGGAATTTATCCTGGAGGTACTTGCCTTTCGCCCAGATTTCCTTCGTTACCTCACCGGATTCGAGTTCCTTCATGACGGCAATGCCAGCCGCCAGCGAGAGACACTCTCCGCCGAAGGTCGTCGAGATGAATACGTTTCTATCCACCTCTTCCATGATATCCTTGCGCCCCGCCACGATCGAGAGCGGCATGCCGTTCGCCGCTGCCTTGCCAAAGGTTGAGAGGTCGGGCGTGACGCCGAAATATGCCTGTGCGCCCCCGATAGAGAAGCGAAATCCATTGACGACCTCATCAAAGATCAACAGTGCACCATTTCTGTGACACAGCTCCTTCAGATTTTCGAGGAAGCCGTCCTTCGGCGCCTCAACCTCGACTGCCTCTGTGATGACCGCCGCAACCTCGCCCGGATACGCGGCAAAGTACTCCTCTACTTTTGCCAGATCATTATAGTCAAATTTATGAATAAATTTTTCGTGCCTCCGGCAGGATCCCGCCCTGACGCACGCTCTCAGCGGCAGTTGTCCACTCATGCCAGCCATGATACTCACCGCGGATAATATGCTTTCTGCCCGTATAGCTGCGGGCGATGCGCACCGCCGCCTCCGTTGCAGACGAGCCTGTCTTCAGGAAGCGCACTTTTCCGGCACTCGGAATATGCTTGACACATAGCTTTGCATACTCCACTTCCTCCGGTGCAACGAGAGTATCCCATTCCTCGGCGCAGCTGGGCAATCACGGCATCATCCACTGCCTTGTACTGATAGCCGAGCAGGATGGGACCGAGTCCCATATCGTAGTCAATGTATTCATTGCCGTCGACATCCCAGACATGCCCGTCTTTTCCGTGGTCGATATAGATCGGCGAGACCCCTTGGATGTGCGTCTCAGGCCCTTTGCTGTACAGCTGGCATCCCGAAAGAATATTCTCCTGTGCCTCTTTCCACAGTTCCTCTGACTTCTTCAGGCTTCTCTCATTGATCTTCATAATGGTTTTCCTCCTCTGTCCATTCCGGTGCCGCTGTATGTCTACGCTGATTACAGCACTTTTCTCAGCGGCGATGGACTTTTTCAGCCCCTCGTTGCGCATAATTCCCTGATTGATATGGGCGAGTGTTTCATCTTCACGAAACAGTGTGAGAATGTCTTCCATAGTAAAGACAGGATGCTGCGGATAAAACCGCTCGTAAATCTTCTCGATCAATGCGAAGTCCTGCGGCTCATCCACCGTCCAGCGCATCGCTCCATAATCCTCGGCGCAGTCTACCGTACCGACGCGAAACCGTTCCGGATGACGGCGGATATACAGCGTTACATGTTCACGCTCCGATGGAAGGGCTGCCTCCTGATAGGCTTTCTCCAACGCTGCATAGGTCATAACCTCCGTATCGAGACCGTCGGGAAAGCGTTCCGTCGTGCTCGTGTAGTCATTATGCTCCGCAATATGTTGTGCAATCACCCGATCGACAATGTGCGGATCGATGACGGGACAGTCCCCCGTCAGGCGCACGACATGGGTCGGCATATACCTCTGTGCGCAGTGATAATACCGCCCCAAGACATCATCCAGACTGCCGCGATAGACATCATAGCCTGCTGCCTCAACCGTCTGTGTGAGCTCATCATCCGTTGGATCCGTGCTCGTGGCGAGCACAAGCTGCGTAATCTCGCAGCACTCCTTCAGCCGGTCCAGTTCGCGCAGAATCATTGCTCGTCCCATGAGCGGCCGCAGGACTTTTCCGGGCAGGCGGCTAGACGATGTCCGTGCCTGCAGAATTGCCAAGGCCAATGTATGTCTCCTCTGAATCATGGCAACGAAATCATTGTATTAAGACATAATACTCTTCGTTTTCCATCTTGCGCAGTGCAGCACACATCCCTCGCGCCTCGGAAGGTGCGTACCCATACGTCTGTTTGTCATGATCGAAGGTAATTACCGCAGTCTCTCGATATAGGCCTGTCGCTTTGAAAAATCCGTGTAATCCTGTTTATATGTATAGACTTCCTCATCCGGCAAATGGTGATACTTTCTTTTTCTGCTGATAGTCGGGGTTAAAATCGCCAATGACAAGTGTACCACCCCTGCGAACAAGCGCATCGATCCTGCTCATGGATGGAACCAGAAAGCTTCGATCTACCCAATGCAGCACAAAATTGCATATAACAAGATCAAACGATTTGTTATACGGAATCTCATGTACTGCCTTTTGCTCCAGATGAATCTCCGGAAAGGCATCACGTCCCGCCTCAATGGCTTCGTTCGAAATATCATAGCCATAACATACAGCATGGAACTTTTTCCGCAGGTACTCTAGCCGATATCCATTGCTGCATCCAACCTCCACAATACGCCGTGGTTGAACTCCTATACTTTCGATCATACGGCAAACGAAATCATCCTTTGGAATCAGTTTTACTTTATTTCTCTCGTACCATTGATCTCCTTCGCCATTTTGAAAAATTTCATCTTGTGTCATAGAAATTCCTTTCTACCAAAGGTTCGGTTGAACCACGCGTGTCGGCACATTGAAAGACACGCTCCGAAGATGCCTATAGCACTTTACACCTGTTGTCTCCTTTTGCGACATCCTAACATTTTCTAGAAGTTGGTTGGGCGTATCCACCCCAAAAACGACATAGTCAATATAAGGGTGCGAAAGTGTATAAAGTAATGCCGCCTCTACTGGTGAACACCGACAATCCCTCGCCAGCTCATGAAAACATGCAATTGCTCTTCCACTGCCCTCAACATGCCTCTCTGCCTCCTGCGGCTGCATAAGGAGAAGCCCCTGTAAAAAAATACACTCCGGGCAAAGATAATTTTTTTCCGTGCTCCTTTGCCAATGTAAAAAGAGCACCCATCCAGCCGCTGATCTAACACATTGTATGGCACTTGGATTACGTCAATGCGATCATCATGTGCTGCCCGCATGGCATCTTGCGGATCATAGATGCTGACCCCGATTTTTTTCGTTAGGCCACTATCTCTCGCGGCACACATTCCATCCATAATGCCACTCTTATCTAAATCATCTGCACGGTGGAGCATGTAGCAAAATAGCTGCTCCACATCCAAACGATGAAGAGATGTATGGAGTCCTGCAAGCACTGCTTCAGTGCAATCTGCCGTTCCAGGAGCCAATTTGGATACAAGATGTGCGCCCTTGCGGGCAAGGCCATAACGTCCTAAAACATCTTCGGATGTCCCATAAGCACTTGCCGTATCAAACATCCGAACCCCCGCAGACAGAGCCGTATCCAAAACGGCAAAAGCCTCCGCATCCGTCGGCTGCCGTCCAAGCGCATTGTTGACGCCATATTGCATACCGAACTGCACCGTACCGAGACAGAACTTATCCGTCAGTTTCCGCACAGATATCCGCCCCTATTCTCATTGCTGCAAAACGTTCCGTAAAGATTCCACAATATAGTTCTGCTGTTCATCTGTCAGTTCATAAAAGAGCGGGAGCGTAAATGCTTCTTCATAGTATTTCTCACTTTGTAGAAAATCGCTTCGATAAAATCCTAGTTTTTCATAATACGGTTGACGATGTACTGGAATATAATGGAGATTAAGTGCGATCCCTCGCTTCTTCATCTCTTCGAAGACCTGTTGTTTTGTCTTCCCAATTTGTTCATGATGTATCCTTATAATATAGATATGCCATGAGGGGCGTGCTTCTGTCATCACATACGGCGTTACAACAGGAAGCCCCTGCAGCAGAGTATCATACCGCGCTGCGAGTGCTCTGCGCCGCGCGACAAATTCGTCCAGGCGATCCATCTGACTGCATCCAAGCGCCGCCTGCATGTCCGTCATGCGATAGTTAAATCCGAGTGCAATCTGCTGATAATACCAAGGGCCATCGCTTGCATGTGTCATATATTTCGGATCACGCGTAATCCCATGGCTGCGATAGAGGCGCAGTTTTTCATAGAGCGCAGTATCATTCGTCAGAACCATGCCGCCTTCCCCCGTCGTAACAATCTTAACGGGATGAAAGCTGAACACCGTCATATCAGAAAAAGCGCAGCTCCCAACCTTCGTATCAAGATAATCTGCCCCCACTGCATGGGAGGCATCCTCCGTGATAGCAAAGCCATATTCATCGGCGAGAGCACGAATACGGCGCATATCACAGGACTGTCCAGCAAGATGAACCGGAATGACCATCTTGGGAAGCTTCCCCTCAGCCTTCGCCGTGCGAAGTTTTTTTTCCAAGAGGTCTGCACTCATGTTGTAGGTTTTCGCATCAATATCGACAAAGTCAACATCGCCGCCGCAATATAGTGCACAGTTCGCCGAGGCAACAAAGGTGACAGGGCTCGTCCATAGGACATCGCCCTTTCCCAGCCCTGCAGCAAGACAAGCGATATGGAGTGCGGCCGTCGCATTGCAGACAGCGACAGCATACTTCGCACCGCAGTAATCTGCCACGCGGCGTTCAAACCGCTCAATCGCAGGACCCTGTGTCAGGAAATCCGAGCGCAGTACCGACTCGACCGCCTGAATATCCGCCTCATTGATGTCCTGCCGTCCATAGTATATCATGAGTTCATCTCCCGCAGCTCATCAATCGTCAAAAAGTGTGAATTTGTGCCAGAATCATAGGAAAATCCATCTGAAACGAGATGTCCTTCTTCTCCAAGCATATTTTTTGTATAGTCGCCGCCAAAGTTTGGCGTGGAAGGCCGAATAACAAAATAATCTGAAAATTCAACGGTATCATAGTACAGATCTGCAGGACACATAACTTCATGAAGCTTTTCTCCTGGACGTATGCCAACCACTCGCATTGGAATATGGGGGGCAATGGCCTTCGCCAAATCTGTAATCCTCATCGAGGGGATCTTGGGTATAAAGATTTCTCCGCCATGCATACGCTCAAAACTCTTCAATACAAATCTAACGCCATCCTCCAACCGCAGCCAGAATCGTGTCATGCGTGTATCTGTAATAGGTATAGACTCTGCCCTTTTCTCAACCAGACTTTTAAAAAAGGGAACAACAGAACCGCGCGAGCCAACGACGTTCCCATAGCGCACGACAGCAAATCGCGTTTCACGATCCCCCACAAGACTATTTGCTGCTGTAAAGAGCTTGTCCGATGCCAGTTTCGTTGCACCATACAGATTGATTGGGTTCGCCGCTTTATCTGTAGAAAGGGCTATCACCTTTTTTACGCCCGCTGCGATCGCTGCATTGATGACGTTCTGTGCTCCATGAATGTTTGTCTTAATACACTCCATCGGATTATATTCTGCCGCCGGAACCTGCTTGAGCGCAGCTGCATGTACAACGTAATCAACCTGGTACATCGCCTGTTTCAGTCGTGCTTCATCTCGCACATCACCGATAAAATAGCGCATACATGGATCATCATATACCTGCTGCATCTCGAACTGCTTGAGTTCATCACGGGAAAAAACGATCATTTTTTTAGGCGTGTATTCCTTGAGTACGGTTTCTATGAATTTCTTCCCGAACGATCCTGTTCCACCCGTAACAAGTATACTTTTTGTTGTTGAACAAATGAATCATCTCCAATAAGAATCAATAAAAAAACAATGTTTTTATTCGTGATCTCTTAAGGTCGAAGCCTATCTTGTACCGTAGGCTTTACCACACGCCAGTCTGCCCGCCACCGCAGATACTCGACCTGTTCCATCCCGTTTACGATGCGTTCCTCCGGAAACTGCATTTCCCCTTCATTCCGGCGGAATCCATATTTCTCATGATAACGGAGCGATGCGGCATTTTCGCGTACAATGTGTGCATAACATACGTCCACACCTAATGTATCGTATACATAGTCAGCAAAAAGAAGTGTCGCCTCGGCAAAATGAGCGCTTCCCCGATAGCGGCGGTCACCGACGAGCAGACGTCCCGTGATGCAGCGATGCCGCTCCGCGTCATAGTCCGTCCATCCCATGGTCGCAAAGGGTGTATCATTCTCCTTGTCAACGACAATGAGCAGCCCCTGCGTGGCGTCATTCACATAGGATTCATACCACGCTCTCTGCTTTTCCATGTCGAGACGAAACGGCTGATTGAGATATTGATTGTTCACAGGGTCGTTGCGCCATGCGATAATATACGGAAAGTACTCTGCCGTGACTTCGTTCAAACAGACCATATGTCCGTTCAGATGAATTGCTCGCATTTCACTTCTCATTCGTCAATCTGCCGAACACTACGTCCGCATGCACCAACTTGGTCAGCTCTGCCGGATCGACATTCTGCCAGTATGAGCCGTTGTCCAACAGGTGCTGTGCCTCCACATAGTAGGCTGCGCGCCGCTGCTCATACGATGCGCCTGGATCATGCCCATCTTTTTGCGCACCAAAAACCATATCCAAAATCTCACGGTGTCGCTCGATGATAATCTCTAACGTTACTTTACTGTCATGCAGCAGGCGCTTCTTCCACACTTCCGATACGCTGTCAGATATTCCGCTGCCATAATGATACCAAATCAGATTCTGATTCCAAAACCCAAGGGGAATATCATCGGCGATCATGATCGGATAGACAGCGTCCTCCGTATAAACAATACGCCCGCATATCATCTCCGTATAGGCGATGAGAATATCTCGTTCTCCCATAAAGGCAGCACCGACACCATAGTCCTGATAGACCAGATACGCCTCCTTGATGGCAGAAATGTCCTTTTCCAAATAAGGGCGCAGCTGAAATGGCTGCATGCGGTTGACCAGCCGGTATACACCATTCATCACCACGTAATAGCACGCCCGACCAAATGCAATTTTATACTTCTCACGCCGCATGAAATGCATCATCTCCGCCAATACGGTATCGGCGTATAGATAATCACCGGGCGAGATCAGCTTGACATACCGACCACTGGCCGCTTTATATGCGTTCAGTGCATTCCGAACGGTGCCCGCATTCGCTGCGCTGCGCACGATGCAGTAATCCTCGATATCATGCTCCGCCATCCACGCCTCGATCTCCTTCTGACGGAAATCCGGCGTACCGTCATCTGCAATGATGATCTCACAGGTACCCCCCTTCTGGCGAATCACGGATGTGAGTGTAATAAAGAGCCTCTCATAATCCGGGTGATAGGTAAGGACACAGACCGAAACATCATACAGCTGCGTTGAGGAAGGCATGATCATGGATATCCTTTCTGTGTCACACGCTCTGTGCCGCGGATGGGTGATAAGCATTCACGGTATCGATCACATAGGCGACCTCGTCTGTCCGCATGCCGTTAAAGATCGGCAGGCTCAACACCTCATCGGCGTACTGCTCCGCGCGCGGAAAACTGCCGTGCGTGTGCCCGAGATATGCATAGCACTCTGCGAGATGCGGCGGGATGGGATAGTGGATCACCGTCTCGATGCCATGTGCGCGGAGATACGCCTTGAAGTGATCGCGCGACGACGTGCGGACAACGAACTGATGATAGACGTGCTCCGCCTCCTCACGTATCTGTGGGAGAAGAATGTGCTCGTTCTTGATCCCCGCCAGATATTGAGCAGCAATTTCTCTGCGTTCCTCGGTCAATGCGGGAAGATGCGTCAGCTTCGTGCGCAGAAGTGCCGCCTGTATCTCATCGAGACGGGAGTTGACGCCGCAAAGCTCATTATGATATTTTTCCTTGCTGCCGTAGTTTCGCAGCATACGGATTTTCTCGGCAAGCACTGCATCGTCTGTCACGACAGCCCCCGCATCACCGAATGCACCGAGGTTCTTCGTCGGGTAGAAGCTGAAACAGCCGACATGACCGAAGTGCCCCGTCATCGTATCGCCAAAGTGTGCCCCATGCGACTGGGCACAATCCTCAATAACAGCGAGATGATGTCGCTGTGCAATCTCCATGATATGCGCCATGTCGGCCGCCTGTCCATAGAGATGCACGACCATCATCGCTCGCGTACGCGGGGTAATCGCTGCCTCAATGCAGGCGGGGTCGATGCAGTAGTACGCATCCGGCTCGACAAAGACGGGCGTCGCCCCATTCTCCGATACGGCAAGCACCGTCGCGATATAGGTATTCGCGGGAACAATGACCTCGTCCCCCGCGCCGATCCCAAGGGCACGCACAGAGAGCGTCAGCGCATCGAGTCCTGAATTCAGTCCGACGGCATGGTCTGTCCCCGTATAGGCGGCGAACTCCGTCTCGAATGCCGACAGCTCTGGTCCCCATAATGTACCACCCTGAGCGAAGCGCACGCAAAGTCGCCGCATCGTATTCTGCCGCATGGAGCTCATACTGCCGATTCAGGACTGCAAGGTCGATCTTCATCCTTTCGCCTCCACCATCCGCAAAAATTCATCGTAATCCCGTATATAGTCCGCCTCATCATAGACCTCCGAGGCGAGCACCATGAGTACGGCATCCGGAGAAAAAAATCGTACATCTCGCGCCACATGGCGTGAGAGATATAAAGTCCTTCGTATGGTTTTTTTCCAGCGGCACGATCTTTTTTTCTCGTCCCGTTGTCAAGGCGGATCTTGCACGAGCCATGAATACAGATCAAAATCTGTTCCAGTTCCTTATGTGCATGGTGTCCGCGCACGACGCCTGCGACTGTGTCGTACATGTAGTAGACGCGCTTGATCCGAAACGGAATGTCCGTAAACTCCTCCAAGGCAACGAGCATGCCGCGTTCGTCTCCGTGTGGCTGAAACATATATTTCACGATCTGCATCGTACTCTCCTCGACCAACGTGAATTACTCTCATGTATATATTCGAATGCTCCACCGTTTTTGCTAAAGGAATCATCCCCGCACAACAGGCGCATGAACGAGACGCTCCAATTCACCTTCATCGACATCCTGCAGATAGGATCCATGTTCCGCGATATACGCTTCAAAGGCATCGGTGCGGTATTTTTTTGCAGGTCGCGCATTGTCTTGCCGTGGGCACTGCTTAGGATTTTTCTCCTTTTCTTCGCGCAGCTCCGCGTGCAGCTGTTCAATGATAAAGAGCACACATCCATGTCCTTACCCGAGGCGTTTTTCGCCATGCATCTCCCCCTTCGTAGAGATCCCCCGTGCCCACCTCGTACCAGATAAAATTGTGATTCCAAAAGCTGATGGGAATACCATCGGCGAGCATTCTGAGATAGATCGTATCCTCTCCGTAGATGATATGCCCGACAATCTCGTTCGTATAGGCGGTAATCATCCTGCGCTCCCCCATCAGAAGTGCGCCGAGAATAAAATCCCCATAGATGACACAGGCTTTTCTGACAGCAGCATTGTCTTTTTCTTCATACGGGCGCAGATTCAGCGGGCTCATCGTATCGAGGAGCTGATAACGGTCTCCGTCACGGTGATAGTAACACGCCCGTCCGAATGCCACGGCACACTGCTCCCGCTCCATATAGCGGAGCATCTCTCCGAGGACATCATGACGATACAGATAGTCGCCTGGCGAGATTGCCTTGATATAACGACCGCGCGCAGCGGAGAGCATCTGCATCATATTCTTTACTGTGCCGTAATTCTCTGCACTATGCAGAATGGTGCAGTCACGGCAGCCCTGCTGCCAGAGCCACAGTTCAATCTCCGTCTGCGGAAAATTCGGCGTCCCGTCATCGCCGATGATGATCTCAAAGGAACAGTGCACTTGCTGAACGATCGACGTGAGCGTTGCAAAAAGCTTCTCGTAATCCGGCTGATAGCTGAGAACGCAGACGGAAACGTCAATCTCCTTTTCACGAGGAAAGATCTGTTCCTTATCGTCGCATCCATACGATATACGCACGTTCTCATGGGAAGCATAATCCACACAGATGGATGAGATCCCATCCTTTGTCGTAATCAGATCATCGACATAAGAAAAGATCCGGCCAAGATGTTCCTCGTCCCACGTGTGCGTCAAAACGAGAGGTGCATTTTCTCCCATTGTGCTCATCAACGGCTGAATTTCGGCAGTCACTGCTTCCGCATGTGCCCCCGAGAGGCCAAGGAGGAGTGCCGTCTTGTCATTCGCAGTATACGCCGATAGATAGGCGCGAATGACTTTCTGCCAGATTCCCTCCGGGGAATCAACGTCCGGCACAAAATAATAAACGCGATAGCCCTGCTCCTTGAGTTCGCGGAGCGTGTCCACGGTCTCATCGGATATTTCATGCACTGACGGCTGGAATTTCATAAGAAATGTATCGATATTACTCGCCAGAATATCTATGTTCTTCCGAATATTTTCCTCTGGCCAGTTCCACCATTTGATCTGCTGAAGCTGACCTATCGTCTCTGCATCGAAACGATAGTGCACAACATGTGCCGGGTTGCCCTCCACGATGGCATAGGGCGGTACGTCCTCCATGAGAACCGCCCCGGTACGGACAATGGCTCCATTTCCGACGGTAATGCCGCCCCTGAACACGACGTTCGATTCGATGCGCACGTCATTGCCGATGATGGTCTGCCTGCGTCCACCATTCCCTGCAGAAGAGGGTGACCAATAGGGAGAACGGATAGGCCGCCGTTCCTTCACTGCCTCCGCACTCCATGTCAAAAAAACGATATTGCGCCCAAGGGAAGCATATCGTCCGATCAGATATATGTACGTCGTCGCATTCTGATGCAATCGTTCCATCCAAAAGCTGAGACCGTGTTCCTGCCGTCAACACAGTTTTCCCGTTTTTTCGCGCTGAATTGCACAAACCGGTGTCGGGAGCTGCGGCATTGGAAGCGAAATCTTTTTCAAGCAAGGCGTTGTCTCCTCCTCAAAAACAGCATGATCAGCACTCGTCTTCACAAATATTCCGCTGTCACCACTGCGGAATATGCTCCCGAAGGGCAGGCACCAGAAGGAGTGCAAGAATGCTGTTCGCGATACCCTCGGCAATGAGCCCCGGTGTGGAGGCAAGTGCCGCCGCCATGCCGTCGTAGAGGACGGCTCCCGCGAGGGTATAGCCTGCCGCCATCCAAAGGCTTGCGAGGAGAAACGCCGCCGCGCACCGCGCGCGTCCCGCCGGAACAGCATTGCTTCGTCCCAAGCGGCAGACGATCTCCGCCATGATGAGCTTGATGAGGATGGTCGGCCCTGCCCACAGTGCAAAGCCGCCGAAAATGTCCGCCATCGCCGAGCCAAGGCACGCGGCGAAAAGGACGCTGCGGCGCGGCGCAAGCACGGCGAGCAGGAAGATCACGGCATCGCCGAGATGCGCGTAGCCGAGCGGAATCGGTATATGCGGCACATAGGTCGCCACAAAGACAAGAGCTGTCATCAGCCCCGTAAAGACAATTTCCCGCATGGAAAATCCTGCGTTATTTCTTCCGTATGTTTTCATATCTACCTCCATGGATACACTGTCTATACCATACCACACACTGTCTTAAACTTCAATGAGAAAACGGTCTCCCTTCATATTGAAGGAAGACCGTTGGTTCAAACAACATGGATAAAATCAGCGATTTCCTAAGACAAAATCCGAACGAGATAGCTCAGTCCATCCGCCCAGAGCAGAATGCCGAGGAGGATGAGCACGACGCCCGCTGCCTGCTGAATGCGCGGCAGATACTGATAGAAGCCGCGCAGCTTCATGATATGGCGCCGCCAAATCACAGCGAGGAGGAAAAACGGCACGGCAAAGCCCATGCTGTAGACGAGGAGCAACAGTGCCCCCGCCCCGACGGTCGCCGCGCTGCCTGCATAGAGCAGGATCGTCGCAAGTACAGGTCCTGTGCATGGCGTCCAGCCGAGCGTAAAGCCGCAGCCGAGGAGGAATGCCCCGCCGATGCCGTCAAAGCCGCGCCGCTGAAAGGGGCGATACTCGCGCAGAAGGAGCGGGATGCGGAGCCACCCCGTCATGAAAAGTCCCATGAGTATGACGAGCAGCGCCGCGCCCTGCCGCAGGATCTCCTGATAGGAGAAAAGCCATGCGCCGAGCAGCGATGCCGTCGCCCCGAGCAGGACAAAGACGACGGTAAACCCTGCCAGAAATGCCGCTGTATTGACGTAGAGACGCTGTGCCTCCCGCCCGTCCTGTTGACTGTTCTTCGCTAAAATCAGGGAAAAGGTCGGCAGAAGTGGCAGGACGCAGGGAGAGAGAGAGAAAGGAAAGCACGCCCGCAAGAAATGCGCCGCCGAGGAGGGTCAGTTCCATGCGCCGTGCCCTCCAACGACAAGGCTCTCAGTGTTTGTTGATGACATCTTCCAGCTCCGCCTTCGTCACACCGCCCGTCTTACGGTAGATCACGGTTCCCTCTGCATTGACGACGACCGTCGTCGGGATGGCACGCACGCCGTAGAGCGTCGACGCCTTCCCCTTTGCATCCAGCACAACGGGCAGCTCCGCCTGCCGTTCCGTCAAAAACTTCTGAACCGCAGGTGCCTCCTCCTGCAAATTGACGGCGTAAAAATCCACCGTCTCGCGATGTGCCGCATAGAACGCCGCGAGATCCGGGATCTCCGCCTGACAAGGCGGGCACCACGTCGCCCAGAAATTGATGATGTAGGGCTTGCCCTTCGCCTCAACAGAGACGTCCTCCCCCGTGAGGGCCTTTACGGAAAACTTCGGTGCCGCTTCCCCCCACGAGCCCGTGTCCTGCATTCTGCGCCTCCTGCGTCTGTGCGCTTGCTGCACGCCCCTCATCGGCTGCACTGCTGCTGCCGCAGCCCGCAAATACGCTGAGCGCGACGAGTGAAGCCAGACATATTGTATACTTCTTCATTGTTTGTTGCCCCTCTATTACGTAGATAGGGAAGCACGAATAAATTCAACACTTCCCAAGATTTCCAAGTTCATACTGTGTCACGGCGAGTGCTGTGAGCGATGCCGTCTCTGCGCGCAAAATGCGGTGTCCCAGCGAGACGGGCTGCCCGCCAGCCGCTGTGACCGCCGCTGCCTCAGCAGGGGAAAAGCCCCCCCTCCGCACCGACGATAAGCGTCACGCGCCGCGCCTCTGTGCCGCACAGTACCATGCGTATCGACTGCCGCTCCTCCTGCTCATAACAGAAGACCGTCGCTGTATCCGCGGCACCAATGTACGCCGGATCCCGCAGCAGCTCCGTGAGTGAGACGATCGGCGCCACTCTCATCAACATCCTGCGTCCGCACTGCTTTGCCGCCTCATCGGCGATCTTTTGCCAGCGCGCCGCTTTTGCCGCCGCCTTTTTCGCGTCATAGCGCACAACGACGTGCTCCGTCACGATTGGGCACACGCATGCGGTGCCCAATTCCGCCGCCTTTTGGACGACGAAGTCCATCTTCTCTCCTTTGAGGAGTGCCTGCACGAGGACGACCTCTCTGCCCTCTGTCTCCGCAGGCAGTACGCGCTGCATACGAAGGTGCACGACATCACGCGTGAGAGCCGTGACCACCATCTCCGCTGCCTGTCCTGCCGCATCGACAACCGTGATCGCGTCGCCGATTTGAGCGCGCATGACATGGGCGAGATGATGGGCGTCACCCCCCCCGTAATGGCAATCGCCTCTGTTAGTTCGCCGGGATAAAATACCTGTCTCATACCTCTTCGAGATCCACTGTACGGCGGATGATCATCGCCGCCCACTCCTTTTCACAGGTCATATCGAGCACGGTAAAGCCGTGCTCCTTTGCCGCCCGCTCCACATCGTCGATGCGGTCATCGATGATGCCCGAGGCGAGCAGGACACCGCCAGATGCCATGTGTTGGTCCAGCTGGTCAAACAGACGGATAATGATATCCGCGATGATGTTCGCCGTGATCAGCTCGGCCGGCGGCATTCCACGACATACAGCGAGAAGATCGCTCTGCAGAGCGACGACGTTCGTGACGTGGTTCTGTTCGATGTTTTCCTCGGCGACGGAGACCGCAACGGGGTCGTAGTCCATGGCGATCACCTCGCCCGCGCCGAGTTTCGACGCAGCAATCGCGAGAATGCCCGAGCCGCAGCCCACGTCATAGACGCGCATCCCGGGGCAGACAACGTGCTCCAGCCAGCGCAGACACATCGCTGTCGTCGCATGTGCCCCCGTTCCGAATGCCGCCCCGGGGTCGAGATCGATGATGATCTCATCCCCCGACGGCGTATACTCCTCCCATGTTGGGCGCACAACGATGCGCTGCCCGATCTTCTCGGTGTGGATATACGCCTTCCACGTCTCTGCCCAATCCTCATCCGCGACAAAGAGATGAGAAACTGTCCCTGCTCCGATCGGAGCATCGGCACGACGCAGCCCCTCAATGCGCTCCGTGAGGGTGAGGAGACTGCTCTCGAGCCGCTCATCCTCAGGCAGATAGGCGCGCACCGTCACAGTTTCCGTGTCCTCGGCACGCGGCAGATCGGTATAGTCCCACAGCCCTGCATCGATGTACGTATTCACGAGAGACGGATCATCGATCTCCGTCCCCGCAGCGCCCAGCTCCATCAGAATATTCCCGATCAGATCTGCGCCCTCATGCGTCGTCACAACACTCACCTGTGCCCAGCGCATACCATCGCCCCCTGTCGCCATTCTTCTGCATCGCTCATGCGATAATTTTATTATACATGAGTAGAAAAAGAATTGCGACTGATTTTTCATTTTCACAATCCAAGGAGCTGTTTTATCAGCACTTCCTAAAACAGCCGCCACACAAACGTGCAACGGCTGTCCATGTTCAAGAGATCACGGATAAACTCAAATCTCTGCCTGCCAGAGTCCGTGAAGATTGCAGTAGGCAAGCACCTTGACCGGCGCATCACCGTCGGCAAGGCGGAACGTAACGGTCGGTGCATCCACTGCCGTGAGATCGACGCGCTGCGTGCCGCGCTTCGTGACGAGCATAACCCAGTTGATGAGATGCTCCTCCGTCATCGGATGCGCCACCGAGCCGACGCTGACCGACACCTCATGCTTCGCCGCATCGTAGGTCGGCACAGGAACGTGCTTCTCCTGCGCCGCATCGACCGTGTTCGGCTTCAGTTCCTTCAGCGGATTGCCGCAGCACGAAAGATCAAGTGCCTCGTCGCCGTAGACCTCAACAAGATGGGATTTCCCGCAAGATAAAATACTGACATAAATATCCTCCTAAATAAAATACACAGCAAAGTAATAAATGTGGAGTATCAGATGCAATAGATATGATCTATTGCATCTTTCATGAATAATAATTCTCCACAAAATAGAATTCTCCTTCTTTGGTTCAAAAATTTTTTCAAAGGAATCGCTGATAAAATGAGGTCTGCCAGATTGGCGTAGATTTTTTGTCCGAACAAGGTGGAAAACCGGACGCAGAGTGGGGCTCTGTGGAGGATTTTCCGCCGAAGTGCGGGCGAAAAAGATACGTCAAGATGGTCGTGCCGAATTTATCAGTGCTTCCTTAATTACGGTCCATCGTCGCGGAAGATGCAGAGTCCATCCTTTTCCTCCACGAGCTGCCAGCGCTCCGCACCGAGTTCCTTGATCTTGCGTTGGTACATAAAGTCGCGCATGATGATGTACTTCGGGCGTGGATCGTTCCGTATCGCAGTGAGTTCCTCCGGCTGATTGACATCCGCCTCAAGTCCCGGGATATCCGTATAGAGCATTACTCCGGGGCGCAGCTGCTTGTCGATGTAGAGGACGCGCCCCTCCTCCTCGGCCATAGGATGATACTGCGCTGCGTAGTCGCGTGCAACCTGCTTGACGCTGAACTCCCCCCCTCAACAGCAGGCATCATGACGCCGAAGCCGATGACCATCGTCACCACGGCCATGATGACGTGCAGCCATGCAGCAAGCATGAGGCGATGCGAGGCGGTGATATGGTAGATGATCGCCGCCCCGAGGATGAGTGTCAGCGTCCCCAGCCAAAGTCCGCCCTCAGCGAGCTGTGGAAGCCCGTCTCCCGCGAGCAGCCACCCAATCCCCATCACGAGAAAGAGAACGGCACTTCCGCCTGCCCAGCCAAAATGCGTCTGTCGCCAGTCGTCGAGCATCTGCGCGAGGTTCCAGCCGATGATGGTCGCAAGCGGCGGTACGAGGAGCAGCATATAGGAGACCTGCTTGGTCTGGGCAAAAGAGAAAAAGACAAAGACGAAGATCCACCAGACTTGGAAGAACGCCAGCTGCTCCGCCTCCTCACCGAAGCTGTGACGATAGGCGTTCTTGACCGACTGAATGAGCAGCCCCGTCCACGGGAAAAATCCAAGCAGTACGACGGGGATATAGAAATACCAATGGTCGCGCACAGGATGCAGCGGATGCGCAAAGCGGCTAATGTTGTGAAAACCGATAAAGTCGTGGATGAACGGCATCCCATGTACCGTATACATATAGACGTACCAAGGCATACCGACGAGCGCGGCAAGCAGCACACCGCGCAGGACATGCATGCGGAGCAAAAGCTCCAACTGACGCGTAAGCAGCAGATAGAAAAAGATAATTCCGCCGGGGAAGACAATGCCGATCGGCCCTTTCGTCATGACAGCAAGTCCGCAGCAAAGGTACATCAGCCAGTACTGCCGATGAATGAACAGGAAAAGTGCCGCCGTCATAAAAAAGAGCAGCGTTGTATCCGTGACGGATGCCTTCCCCATATACATGAGAAAAACGCTCGTCCCCGTGATCATGCCCGCCCAGAATCCCGTACGTGCACCGAAAATACGCGCCGACGCCAGTGCGGTCAGAAGAACGGAACCGATCGCCATAAACGATGCCGGCAGACGTGCCGCAAGTTCGCTGAATCCGCCGAACAGCTTGAGCGACGCCACAACCAGCCAGTAGAAGATGGGCGGCTTGTCGTACCAGAACTCATTGTAGATGCGCGGCGAAAGATAGTCGCCGAAGCGGATCATCTCCTTCGCCGTCTCCGCATAGACCGGCTCATCGGGATCGAGCAAAGCCAATCCGCCGATGCCGTAAAAGATCTGAAACGAGACCACCGCGAGCAGGACAAGATAGACCGGCCACGCAAGATTTCTCATCGTTCATGCAGATATGCCCCCATTACATTTCAATCCCCTGCATTGTACCATAGGAATATGTTTTTTGAAATCATTTGACGCCCCGCACCGGCGATATCCGCCAACCGCACGCAAATCATGCGCTCTGTGGGGCGGGCATCCGACGTAAATAAAAAGGAAGCCGCCGCATCTGCGGCGACTCCCTTGAACGTATCGGTCAGTGGATTTCTATCGTCACGCCCATCTTGATGTCGTCCTTGACGAGAGGAGCATCGCCTTGCAGCATGATGCAGCCGGGGCGCTCGGGTGTATCGCCGCCCTTAAACGAAAGCGTGCAGTGTCCGAGCTCCCGCAGCGTGTGCAGTGCCTCATCACCGATCGCCGTGATCGTGAATGCCTTGTCGCCGATGATCAGTGTATCGCCGACAGCGGGATCCGCGTTGTAGTTCGCAGGCGTGTGCAGCACGGAGAACTCTGCCAGCTCCGCAGGTGCATTATTGTTAAAGATGATGATGAAGTTGGCATTCGGATCATCCAGGAAAAGAAGGGATTCCTCACCGATGCTCGTAATTTCGCAATAGAATTTCATACTGCCTACTCCTGCCTTTCACCATACGGGACAAAAACGTCCCCCTTACGCCTGTTTTACATCACAACGTTTCTGACCGAAACCTATTTTCTCCGTGGCAGAGCCACAAATCAGATTACCGTTGTTATCAGTTGTATCATACTATATATTCTCCGATTAGTAAAGGAACCACGGATAAAATGAAGGGATAAAGATATAGAATTATTCACGGCACATCCCATGAAACTGTGCCGATGCTTTCTTGACATACCGTCCCAATTCTGCAATAATGCAAATTGAACTATTTTATCGAAATTTTTGGATATGATTCGGAGGGATCGATCATAAATAAGTTAAACAAAAAGGATCTTCTGACGCTTGGATTTATGATGTTCTCCATCTACTTCGGCGCGGGAAATTTGATCTTTCCGCCCGCACTGGGGCAAGCGGCGGGTGAGCATACGTTGCTTGCGATGATCGGCTTTATGGCGACGGGCGTCGGTCTGCCGCTGCTTGGCATCACGGCGATCGCACTGACGGGCGGGGAATATACGCCGCTGCTGCGCGAAAAGACATGGCCGCGCTTTGCGACGGTACTGCTCATCCTGCTCTATCTCATCATCGGTCCGCTCTTGCGATGCCACGCACCGGCGCGGTCTCGTTTGAGATTGGCATCCGCCCGTTCCTCACGGAGGAGAATTTTACGGTAGGGCAGTTGATCTACACGGCGATTTTCTTTGCCGCGTCCTACTATCTCTCGTTGAACCCGAACAAGATCATCGACCGTGTGGGCAAGATGCTGACCCCGGTCCTGCTCATCGTACTCTTTATTCTCTTTGCACAGGCGTTTCACGCGCCGCTGGGGAACATCCTCGCACCGACAGGCATCTATGTGGAAGCACCGTTCGCACAGGGATTTCAGGACGGCTATCAGACGATGGATCTGCTCGCCTCGATCGCCATCGGCGCACTCGTGACGAACGCGATCCGGATGCGCGGGATCACAGATCGCCACGCCATCGGCTCGGCATGCCTGATCTCGGGGCTGATCACGGTGACGCTCATGACGGCGGTCTACGGATCGCTCGCCTACATCGGTGCGACAAGTGCCGCAGTACTGGGTCAGTCAGAGAACGGCGGGCAGATCCTCGCGGGGGCGGTCGGGATTTTCTTCGGCGCATCGGGCAACCTGCTGCTCGCCGTCATCATCGGGCTGGCGTGTCTGACGACGTGCTGCGGTATCACATCGAGTGCTGCACTGTTCTTCAACAAGCTGCTGAAGGGTCGCATTTCGTACGAGCGCCTTCTGCTGCTCTCCATTCTGTTCAGCTTTGCCGCATCGAACATCGGGCTGACACAGATCATCACGCTTGCCGTACCCTTCCTCGTCACGATCTATCCGCTCGTCATCGTCTTTGTGATTCTCTCGCTCTTTGATTATTTCATCGGCTGGCGCAAGAGCATCTATCAGGGAGCGATATCCCTCACGCTCGTGTTCTCATTGATCGATGGGCTGCACACCGCGGGGCTGTGTCCGCCGGCACTGCATGAGCTGCTGCGCCAAACCATTCCGCTCTACGGAATCATGATGGGGTGGGTCTGTCCCGCTGCCGTCGGTGCACTCATCGGCCTCTGTGTCTCACTCTTTCAGACAGCACCGTTGCCCAAGGAAGCAGATACATAGAAGAATAAAGGCGTGTTGTACGAAGCTGCAAACTTCGTACAACACGCCTTTCTTTATTTTCTATTCTTCTTTCTTCGCCAGCGCAGGTAGAAAACGACAATCACGATAACGGCGACAACGACGAAGATCATGCTCGCCTCGTGTCCGTATTCCATGAGATCGGTCCAGCTCTCACCGAGCACCATGCCGGCGTAGAGGATCGCCGCCGTCCACGGGAGTGAGCCCATGATCGTATAGAGGAAGAAGCGCTTCGGGTCGACGCGGGCGAATCCTGCCGGCAGCGAGATGAAGGTGCGCACGACGGGCAGCATGCGGCTGAAGAACACAGCCTTGAGCCCATAGCGATCGAACCAATCCTGTGCGACGTTGACGTGTGACTGCTTGATGAGGAAGTATTTCCCATATTTGTCCACAAAGGGGCGTCCGCCGTGCGCACCGACCTCGTAGGCAAAGAGCGAGCCGAGGAGCCCGCCGACCATGCCCGCAAGGAGCGCGCCCTCGAACGACATGTGTCCCGCGAAGATGAGGTAGCCCGCGAAGCCGAGGATCAACTCGCTCGGGATGGGGATGCATGCGTTCTCCGCTGCCATGAGGACGGCGACAGCGACATAGCCCCATGAGGCGATGAATGAGAGAAAGATCTGCGTAAGTGCTCCACGGACATGCGCTCCTTCAAGACAGAGAACGTCCAACAAAAAATCCCCAGTGCGTACACGATGCACCGGAGACTCAGCTACAAGGTGGTGCCTCAGAGCGGAATCGAACCACTGACACGGGGATTTTCAGTCCCCTGCTCTACCAACTGAGCTACCGAGGCAAAAGGAAAAATGGCGACCCGAAGGGGACTTGAACCCCTGACCTCCGCCGTGACAGGGCGGCATTCTAACCAACTAAACTACCGGGCCGTTCCTGGTGACGCGTACGGGATTCGAACCCGTGAAGCCGCCGTGAAAGGGCGGTGTCTTAACCACTTGACCAACGCGCCGTATCCGCGCTGTGCGGCGGATGATCCTTGCAGACCATCCGCCGCACATTCACGAACGCCATTATATGGGATTTTACCCCACTTGTCAACAAATTTTATTTACGGAAGCACTGATAAATTCAGTCCTGTCATCTTGGCGCATCTTTTTCGCCCTCTCTTCGTCGACAAATCCTCCACATAGCTTCAGCTATGCGTCCGGTTTGTCTCCTTGATAGGACAAAAAATCTACACCAATCTGACAGACCTCATTTTATCAGCGATTCCTTACAATCTACATACAATATAAAATCCGATCTCAGAGCGTCATCCCGCTGCCGAGATTCGCCCACTGGACATCAGCGGCATACTCCTCGAGTTCCGGCAGTTTCTCCATGAGATACGAGTTCGTGACGCGTACAAAGGTGCCCTTCATGCCGAGCGACTTCGACTCGATGACGCCGGCGGACTCGAACTTGCGGAGTGCATTGACAATGACCGAGCGCGTGATCTTCGCCTCGTCGGCGATTCGCGATGCGATGAGTCTTCCCTCGAACTTCCCCTGGCTCGCGAGCTCCTGCAGAATCGCATGTGCCGCCTTGCGCTCGGAGTACGAGAGCGTCTCGACGGCGATCCGTACCGCCTCGCGCTGACGCGCCTCGACCTCGTTCTTCTGTGCCGTGTCGCGCAGCATCTCCATGCCGACGACGGTCGCACCATACTCGCTGAGCAGAAGATCGGGATCCCCGAACTCCTTCTTGGCATTCGACACAACGAGTGTTCCGAGACGGCGGCGCGGTCCGTAGATCGGCGTCACGACGATGTTCTGTTCGTGGAACAGCTCTGCCATCTCTTTCTCGAAGGACGCGCCATCCGTTCCCACGCGGATATTGGAACGCGTCTCCTCAAGTCGGTTGAGCCAGTCCACGAATTTGCGCGGGAACTGTCCCAGCTCAATCGCCTCATTCGTCATGAGGTCGTCATTATCATCATAGAACGCATAGCCGCAGATTCGGCCGCCCTCGTCGGTGATATAAACGTTTGCCTCAAGGACGTTACTCAGTACGCGCGAAATCCCGTCATACTCAACGCTTTCCGAACGTTGGAGCAGACGATTGATTTGCCGCGTCTTTCCCAGCAATGTAATCATCTGTATCCCCCTCTTTCCCGAGCTGCACCCTTACAGCTCTGCGAAACGATAACCACACCCCGTAAGATACATTTTTCCTTCATATTTATCATACTACATTTTTGTAAAATTTCAAGAAATACTTGAATGTTTTCCCTCTTCCGTTGATAAAATTATTCTATCTCTTTATAGTTCAGTGTGATAATTATGAAAAATCTGTCTTATTTAGGGCGGAGTTCATTCGATCAAGAATCTCTTAGAATTTTTTTCTATGACACCTTGCTTAACGGAGAGAATCATAGTATAATGACACGGTGTTTGCGTGCGGCTTGAGTGAAGCCCACGTTGAGGAGGTGTAACAATGGCAAGTGTATGCGAGGTCTGCGGCAAAGGGATGATGAGCGGCAACAATGTGAGCCACTCCCATGTAAAGACGAAGCGTAAGTGGAAGCCGAACATTCAGCGCGTCCGCGCCCTGGTCAAGGGTGAGGTCAAGCGTGTCAATGTATGCACGCGCTGCCTGCGTTCCGGCAGCGTTGAGCGTGCCGTTTGAGCGAATACGCGCATAGAAAAATCCGTCTGTTTAAGGAATCGCTGATACGATGAGGTGTGCCTGATTGGCGTGCTGCGTTTATCTGTGTTTCCTTGATGCGGGCGGTTTTTTTATAGCGAGGACAGAGAAAGAAGGGGTTCGCCAATGGGAACAAATGCCACAGAGATCCATGCAGCAAATGAGCGCTACGCCGCCACATTCGGCGATAAAGGAGGGCTCTCACACGATCCGACGCGGCGTTTTGCCGTCGTCACGTGCATGGACTGCCGTCTCGACCCGGCAAAGTTTGCAGGGATTGCGGAGGGCGATGCGCACGTGATCCGCAACGCGGGCGGACGCGTATCGGACGATGTGATCCGCTCGCTGCTGATCTCCTACAAGATGCTCGGCACGAACGAGTGGTTCGTGATCCAGCACACGCACTGCGGGATGCAGGGGCTGACCAACGAGGCGGTATGCGCGCGCTTTGAGGAGGATGCTGCCGCGCACGGCGGGGGATGCCGTCGAGGCGCACTATATCGACTTTATGCCGATTGCAGGAGAGCTCGAGGAGAATCTCGTCCGCGATGTGCGCCGCCTGCGCACGCATCCGCTCGTCCCCGCATCCATCACGATTCACGGCTATATCTATGACGTGCACACGGGACGCCTGATCGTCTCGGAGGAAGCAGAGAAGATCGGCGCAGCGAAATAAAAGGAAATCTGTGCAATAAAAAACGCTCCATTCGGAGCGTTTTTTATTGCATCTCACTGTTTTCCCGTACCGAGGTGTTCAGCATTTTTCTTATCGCACGCCAGTCGGGGAAATAGCGATCCATGCGGGCGTAGAACTGTGCGTTATGCCCGCGCACCCATAGATGCGTGAGTTCGTGGATCATGACATAGCGCAGGGCGCGCACGTCATACTGCGCCAGCTGAAGATTGAGCGTGATGTAAGCCGTCCGCACGTTGCAGCTGCCCCAGCGCGTCTTCATCGCACGGATACGCCAGAGGGCGGCGCGTTTACCGACGACCGTCTCACAGGAGGGGGGCTTCCCGTTCAATTGCTGCGGTGAGTTCGCGGCGGCAGAGTGCATCGACTGCCGCGCGGCGCGTTTGTACATCCGCCTCCACGGGCGCGTGGAGCACAATCATCCCACCGACCAATTCGGCGTATGCCTTCCCATGCACCAGCGGAGCATCGACAATATGACAAGTGCCGCCCCAGAGATGCACAAATATCCCCCGCCGCATAGAGCGACGGGGGCTTTTTTTCACGCATGGAACGCAGGCGCGCCTCAATCCACGCACGCCTGCGCCTGACGAAGTCCTCCATATCGCACATCAGCGTGCGGCGCGGCACGCTCAGTTCGATGCGGCTGCCGTCCGCACCGACGCGGAGGTAGAGGTTCTTGATGCTCTTATAGCGGATGACGGCAGGAATCCCCGCCAGTGTCCGCTCCACCTCGCGCAGGATGCGCCTGTGCCCCTTCATTTTTCATGTCCTGTACGCATCGCACGCATCTTCTGCGCGACGTTATACATGGCGTCAAGTTCTTCCTGATCGAAGGTATAGACTGCACCGCAGAAGTGACATTTCACCTCCGCCGTCCCGTCGTAGCGGAGCGCACGCAGATCCGCCTCACCAAGCGTCAGCAGTCGATCGGTGATGTAGTTCTTCGAGCAGTTGCAGCGAAAGGCAAGATCGGTATGGGAAAGGAGCTTCACATCGTCAAATCCGCCGAGGACGCTGCGGATGATGCCCTCCGCATCCAAACCGCCCTCCACCATGTGGGAGACAGAGGAAATCCCCCCTTGAGGTTCGCCTCAAGGCGGTCAATCACCGCATCCGAGGCCCCCGGCAGCGGCTGGACGAAGAAGCCGCCCGCGCCGAGGCACTGCAGCTCGGGACTGACAAGGACACCGAGCCCGATCGAGGACGGCGTCTGCTCCGAGGTGTAGAGGTAGTGGATGAGATCGTCGGCGATCTCTCCGCTGACGATATTGACGCTGCCCGTCACGGGCTCTTTCAGCCCCGTGAAGCGCGTAACGGAGAGGATGCCCTGCCCGATGCCGCCGCCGACATCAATCTTTCCGTACGCATTCAGCGGCAGATGCACATGCGGATGATCGACACAACCGCGCACCGAGCCCTCCGCCGTCGCGTCTGCCGTCACCGTGCCGAGAGCGCCGTCTCCTTTGAATTTGATCGTGACGGATTCCTTGTTCTTGAGATTCGCGGCGAAGAGGAGTGCCCCCGTCATCGTGCGCCCGAGCGCCGCCGCCGCAACGGGCCAGCAGTCGTGCCGCTGCATCGCCTCAGCGACCACATCCGTCGTCACCGCTGCAAATACGCGCAGTTGTCCGTCTGCTGCCGTCGCTTTATCAGTTGATCCATATTGCCTTACCAGTCGAACGCGTGCTCGTGCAGAACATCGCCCGTATCAATATCAAAAATCCGTATCGTGCCATCCTCGAGGACAGCGACAGTATTCCTCCCATCGGGACGCTTCGAGAGTGCCGCCGAGCCGGGGTTGAGGAACACGGTATTGCCGCGTTTTTCGAGTACGTTGATGTGGACGTGACCGCTGATAAAGAGGTCGGCGCGCAGATGCCGCGCCATTTCATCTTTCTCCGCATCCGTCATGACGGCATCGCCGTGCGTGACGATGATGCGCCGCCCCTCCCACACGACGTAGGCGTAGGGAGACAGGATGGGCAGGGTGAGGCAGCTTGCATCCACATCCGAGTCACAGTTTCCCTTGGCAATGATGACGGGGATCTCCGAATCGTTGATGCGCTCGATCAGTCCCATCGGGTTGTAGTCCGCCTTCATTGGGTTGCGCGGGCCATGATAGGCGACGTCCCCTGCATGGAGGATGAGGTCTGCCCCCGTGAAAAATTTCTCGCACGCGCGCGTCCATGCGCCCTCATGTCCGTGTGTATCACTGATGATGCCAATCTTCATCGCATCACAGCTTTCTGAGGAGACTTGCCATCTCCATCGCCGCCATCGCGGCATCGGCGCCCTTGTTGCCTGCCTTCGTGCCCGCGCGCTCAATCGCCTGCTCGATGTTCTCCGTCGTCACGACGCCGAAGATCGTCGGCACGCCCGTCTGGAGTCCAACCTGTGCCACGCCCTTCGATACCTCGTTGCAGACGTAGTCGTAGTGCGTCGTCGAGCCGCGAATGACCGCACCGAGGCAGAGCACCGCATCGTATTTGCCGCTCTCCGCCATCTTCTTCGCCGCAAGAGGAATCTCAAATGCGCCGGGTACCCACGCGACGTCGATATCCCCGTCCGCCGTCTCATGACGGTGCAGCGTGTCAAGCGCACCGCCGACCAATTTGCTCACGATAAACTCGTTAAAGCGAGCGGCAACAATGCCGAATTTCAGTCCTTTTCCGCTGATGTAGCCTTCGATGATGTTCGCCATGTCAGTTTCTCCTTACTCCTCCATCATCTTCACAAAACGATTGTGTGATGATGCATTATAATACCCCAACTTATGCAGGCTGTACCAATCCTCGATCAGAGTTTCCTCCGCAACATGGAGCGCAGTCAGAACTTCTCTGGCAAATTCCAAAGGTGCAGAGCCGTTTGCCGTAATGATGTTCCGGTCGAAAACCGCCTGCCTCGCCTGATAGTTCTCCGCTCCCTTGTACTTCGTCCCCTGCCATTCCTCCAGTGCAGACAAACGATTGCCCGTATGTTTGACCGAATCGAGCACACCGATGGATGCCAAAAATGCCGCCGCATCGCAAATGCCGCCAAGCACTTTGCCGCTGTTCACACAATGCTCGACCAATGGGATCATCTGCTGGGCACGTTCTTCGCGCCAACACAGCCCACCGATGAGCAGCAGAGCATCGTAATCCTTCGGTGCAGAATCCACGGTATAATCCGCCCTCGCATGAATACCGCCGATGGAGGTTACAGGCTCTTCCGAGAGGGAAACTGCCTTGACCACGATTTTTCCCTGCCCAAGCATATGAATCCCCGTCGATACATACGCTGCTTCCCAATCCGCATACTGTTCAAGAAGTGCCAGTAAAACCGTCTTCATCTCTCACACCCTCTCACTCATTTCCCCAGCTCCTCATCGGAAAGCAGATGCCCCATCTTCTCCTTCTTCGTCTCCATGTACCGACGGTCATGCTCATTTGGATGAATGACGAGCGGTACGCGCTCGACGATCGTCAGTCCATAGCCCTCCAGCCCCGCGCGCTTCGCGGGATTGTTCGTCAAGAGACGAATGGTCGAAAGTCCGAGATCGGCGAGGATCTGTGCGCCGATGCCATAGTCGCGGAGATCCGGCGCAAAGCCGAGCTCGACGTTCGCCTCGACGGTATCGCGCCCCTGATCCTGCAGAGCGTAGGCACGCATCTTGTTTGCAAGTCCGATGCCGCGTCCCTCCTGCCGCACGTAGAGGACAACGCCCTCGCCCTCTGCCTCGATGCGGCGCATTGCCGTTGCGAGCTGATCGCCGCAGTCACAGCGCATCGAGCCGAGCGCATCCCCCGTCAGGCACTCCGAGTGCACGCGCACGAGAACATTTTCTTTGCCGCGCACATCCCCCTTGACGACGGCGAGGTCACAGCGTTTGTTGAGCGTGTTCTCGTAGGCGATCAGTTTGAAATGGCCATACTTGCTCGGGAAGTCCACCTCCGAAATTCGATGGACAAAGTTCTCCGTATGCTTGCGGTACTCGATGAGATCCTTGATGGTGATGATGTTCAGCCCATGCTGTTTCGCAAACGCCTTCAGCTCGGGCGTGCGCATCATGTGGCCGTCATCCGCCATGATCTCACAGCAGAGCCCTGCGGGGAACAGTCCCGCCATGCGCGCGAGGTCGGTCGTCGCCTCGGTGTGTCCCGCACGGCGCAGGACGCCGCCCTCGACCGTACGCAGGGGGGGAAGACGTGCCCCGGGCGGCGGAAGTTCGCGGGCTTTGCCGCAGGATCGAGCAGCATCTTGACCGTGTGGCACCGCTCGTACGCCGAGATGCCAGTCGTCGTATCGTACGCATCGACGCTGACCGTAAAGGCAGTCTCGTGATTATCCGTGTTGTTCTCCACCATCTGACCGATCTCAAGCTCGTCGAGACGGCTGCCAATGATCGGCGTACAGATCAGTCCGCGTGCATGCGTCGCCATGAAGTTCATGTGCTCCGGCGTCATCTTCTCTGCCGCGACGATGAGGTCACCCTCGTTCTCCCTATCCTCATCGTCCACGACGACGAGCATCTTTCCGTTTTTGATATCCTCAATTGCCTGTTCAATCGTTGCAAAATCTGACATGCTATTTCTCCTAAAAACTTGACTCATTGTAAAACAAGCAGCTCTATCCCACTGTGGTGTAATGTCCCTAAGCGAACCTTAGTGAAGCAAGCGAGTAAAGTGCGCGGTACGCCCCGTCGGATTTCTTTCGTTCAAGCAAAGCGCGTTTAAGGAATCCGACGGTATTTAAGCGTACAAGCGCATGATCGCTTGCGGAACGAGGCGTTCGCGTGGGACATCGCACCACATCGACCACATCGACTACACTAAAACCCATGCTGCATCAGATATTCCCGCGTCAGTCCCGTATGCCCCGCAGCAGGACTTCCACCGCCGAGCAGCTTCAGCGCATATTTCCCGAGGATGTCCGTCTCGATGTTGAGCAGACTGCCGATGCGCTTCGCGCTGAGATTCGTCACCGTGCGTGTATGCGGGATGAGACTGACGGTAAAGTCCGCCGTGCCGACCGCCGCCACGGTAAGGCTGATGCCGTCGAGGGCAACCGAGCCCTTCTCGACAATCCCGCGCAGAATGTCTGCATCGGCGGCGACCGTCATGAGAATGGCATTTCCCTCCTCGCGCATGGCTCGTATCTTCCCCACGCCGTCGATGTGTCCGCTGACGAAATGTCCGCCCATGCGCGTCGTCGGCAGCAGCGCCCGCTCCAGATTGAGCGGTGCGCCGCGTGTCAGCTCCGCGAGCGAGGTGCGCCGTACCGTCTCAGGCATCACGTCAGCAGAAAACCCCTGTGCATCGAATGAGGTGACCGTGAGGCAGATGCCGTTCACGGCGATGCTGTCGCCGATGTGCGCATCCGACTGGACGAGACGTGCACCGATCGAGAGCACGCCGCCCGAGAGGCGGGCGAATGTGCCGACCTCCTCGATGATTCCTGTAAACATATCCTCACCTCACTCCGCCGGTGTACGCAGACTGCCCGTCACAAGGAGATCTGCGCCGACCGGTTCGACGTGCATATCATGGAGGTGCAGTGCCGCCTGCGGTGCATCAAAGCCAATGCCCCCGATGGGCGTTGGTGCCTCCATACCGCCCATCAGCATAGGGCGATAAAGGCGCAGATCCGATCCACATAGCCGCCCGAAGAGAAATGACCAGTTCACCGCAGCGCCGCCCTCGACGAGGAGGGACGTACAGTCGCGCGCACCGAGCCAGTCGAGCACGCGCGGGAGCTCCACGCGCTCCGCCCCAAGCGTCACCACCTCTGCGCCGCATGCGCGGAGACGATCCACACGCTGCGGATCGGCACGCTCACTCACGGCGATCACCGTCGGAGCCGCCCCATCCGTCACCAGTCGCGCATCATGCGGCGTGCGCGCCGCTGAATCCAGTACGACGCGCAGCGGATTCTTCCCCGCACGATGCGGCAGGCGCGTCGTCAGGCTCGGGTCATCCGCGAGCACCGTGCCGATGCCGACGAGAATCGCGTCGCTCGCATCGCGCATCTCATGCACGCGCAGACGTGCCTCCTCGCCCGTAATCCAGCGCGACGCTCCCGTATGGCTTGCGATCTTCCCGTCGAGCGTCATCGCTGTCTTGAGCGTGACGAGGGGACGGTTCGTCGTCACCCACGTGAGAAACGCTGCGTTCTGCCGCCGCGCTTCCGCCGCGCAGACGCCCGTCACGACCTCGATGCCCGCCGCCTCGAGCATGGCAATCCCGCGCCTGCGACAAGCGGGTTCGGGTCAAGGAGCGCCACCACGACACGCGTGATCCCTGCGGCGATCACCGCCTTGGCACAGGGGCCCGTCCGCCCCTGATGCGCACATGGCTCGAGCGTCACGTAGAGCGTCGCCCCGCGTGCCAGCTCCCCCCGCCATACGGAGCGCATGAACCTCCGCATGCGGCTCGCCCGCCGCACGGTGCCAACCACTCGCGACGACCGTCCCATCGCGTACGATGAGTGCCCCCACGAGCGGATTCGGCGACGTACGCCCGCGCGCAAACTCCGCCAGATGCAGAGCCTCGCGCATATAGGATTCGTCCGTTTCGTTCATAGTAATCCCATTCTGTTCTTTACCTTCTTGAGGAATTTATCATAACAGAGAAAAAGCCGCCGGAAGAATCTCCTCCGGCGGCATATAAATCGTCCCAAGAAATCACAGATACATACCTATCCATGTTCCTATCATAGACGCGCCTTTTCTCATCCAGACTGCGAAGGCATCTGCCTTCTTCACTGTCGGCTCCGGAATCACACCGGATCATGCCGCTCTCACAAGCAGCTTGCGGGCTGTACCGCCGGTGGGGATTTTCACCCCGCCTCAAAGAGCATCATTACAAATGCTATTGTATCATTCTGTATTTGGACTGTCAATTGTAAATCTTGCACGCGCCGCGTGTCTCCTCGGCGCGGCGCACGACCTCATCGAGATCGGCGCCGCAGACTGCGGCAATCGCAGCGACCACACTGCCCTCAACGACGGGGCAGTCCACCATGCGCACGCTGCTGCTGCGCAGCTCCTCGATGATCGTCTCCGCCGTCAGCACAGAGCTGCCTCCGTCCGCGAGCACAACAACGCCATCTGTGCTGCGGACGCTCTCGATCGCCGCTGCAATCCTTGCATAGCTCGTCCCGAAGCCGCCGTTTCCATGCCGCCCGCCGTTGCGATATGCGCATCCTTTGCCATCATGCGGCACGTCTCCGCGATGCCATGCGCGAGCGCGGCACTGTGCGTTACAATCACAAGTCCGACCATATCAGCCTCTCCGCCGCATCCGCGCACCGACGCCGCACACGGCAGCTGCCAGAACAGCCGGCAGGATGTATGCCGCCTGCGGCAGTGCCTCCAGAATCATCACGCCGACCGTGCGGTCGTGCACGATCATCGTTCCTCCTGTCCAGCCCAGAATGGCTGCACCGAGAACGACAAGCACGGGATATTTCTCCATCAGTTTTCCGATGAGCTGGCTGCCGCCAACGACAATCGGAACGCTGATGAGAAGCCCGAGCACCACGAGCAGGAAGTCTCCATGCGACGCGCCTGCAATCGCGATCACGTTGTCAATCCCCATCGCCGCATCGGCAATGATGATCGTCTTGACCGCGCCTGCAAACGTCTCCGCTGCCTCCACGTGCTCCTCGCCGTGGGAGGGACGCAGGAGCTTCACGGCGATCGGCAGCAGCACGAGCCCGCCGAGTGCCTGTAAATACGGCACGGAGAGCAGCTGCACCGCAAAGAACGTCATGATGAGCGAATGACAATCGCGCCCGCCGTCCCGACGTAGATGGCGCGCTTTCGGAGATGTGCCGGCAGGCGGTTGGACGCCATCGCAATCACGACGGCATTGTCGCCCGCGAGCACAAGATCGAGTACAATGATTGAAAGAGCGCCACAAAGAACTGCGACGAGAAGAGTTCGACTTCCACGGGACCTCCTTACTTCGCCATCATCTTGGCGAGCTTCGCCGCAAAGGCGACGGGGTTCTCGGGCAGAATGCCCTCGATGAGCAGCGCCTGCGTGTAGAGCAGGTCACAGTAGTCCTTGAACTCCTCGCTGTCCTTGCCCGCCGCATGGATCTTCTGCAGCTTGGCGAAAAGCTCATGGTGCGGATTGATCTCGAGAATGCGGCGCGCCTTGAACATCGGATTGTTCATCTCCGCAAAGGTCTGCTCCATCGAGAGCGACGGCCCCGCCTCATCCGCGACAAGACAGACGGCACTCGAGCGCAGGCGCTGCGAGAGCTTGACCTCAGCGATCTTATCACCGAGTGTCTCCTTCACGTCCTTGATGAGATCGTCATTTGCCTTCGCGAGATCCTCCGTCTCCTTCTTCGCCGCCTCGCTCTCCGCATCGCCAAGATCGAGGTCGCCGCGGCTGATCGAGTGGAAGTTCTTCCCCTCGTACTCGCGCACGGTCTCAATGGCGAACTCGTCCACGGGGTCGAGCAGGAAGAGCACCTCAAGTCCGCGCTCGCGCAGCTGCTCCATCTGCGGCAGCAGCTCGATCGTTGCCTGATCCTTCGCCGTCGCGTAGTAGATACTCTTCTGGCTCTCGGGCATCCGCTGGGCATACTCCTTCAGCGAGACAAGACCGCCGTCCTTCGAGCTGTGAAAGAGCAGGAGATCCTTCAGCTTGTCCACCGTATCGCGGCCGGAGTACATACTGTTGTAAATGCCGATCTTCAGTGCACGGCCATACTGCTCCCAGAACTTTTCGTAGTCCTCGCGGTTCTTTTCGAGCTTTTTGCCCAATGCCTTGAGGATGTTCTTCTCCAGTGCGCGGCCGATCGTCTTCAGCTCACGGCTCTGCTGCAGCAGCTCACGCGAAATGTTCAGTGAGAGATCGGGCGAGTCCACAAGGCCCTTGACAAAGCGCAGATAATCCGGCAGGAGATCCTTGCACTTGTCCATGATGAAGACGTGGCGCGAGTAGAGCTGGATGCCCGGCTCATAGTCCGCCTGGTAGAGATTGAACGGTGCACGTGCAGGGATCTCGAGGAGCGCCGTATACTCCACCGTGCCCTCCGCCTTCGTGTGGAAAATCTCCATCGGAGCTTCCCACTCGTGGAACTGATCGCGGAAGAAATCGTTGTACTCCTCGGGTTTGATCTCCGACTTCGCACGCGTCCAGAGCGGCTGCATCGAGTTCAGCGTGCGCAGCTCCGTCTTCTTGATCTTCTCCGCGCCCTCGATGATTTTGCCCTCATCGTCGCGTGGCATCTCCTCTGTCGTCACGTTCATGCGGATCGGGTAACGCACGTAGTCGGAGTACTTCTTTACGAGGCTCTCGAGCACGAACGTATCCGTGTAGTCCGTCTCACCCTCCGTGAACTCCTTCGCGAGGTGGATCGTCACCGTCGTGCCGCGCGTCTCCTTCTCTGCATCCTCAATCGTATAGCTGCCGTCGCCCGCCGACTCCCAGCGCGTTGCCTGCGTCTCACCGGCACGGCGCGTCACGATCGTCACGCGCTCCGCAACCATGAACGCGGAGTAGAAGCCCACGCCGAACTGACCGATCAGATCCTTGTCCGGTGCGCCGCCGCTCTCCTCCTTCGCCTTCGCGAGCTGCTCCATGAACGCCTTCGTACCCGACTTTGCAATCGTGCCGATGTTCTCCACAACCTCTGCACGTGACATGCCGATGCCGTTATCGGAGATCGTGAGCGTCTTGCTGTCCTTATCCGGAACGAGGAAAATCTCGTAGTTCTCGTTGCCCTCAAGGATGTCGCGGTTCGTCAGGCTCTCAAAGTGGAGCTTGTCGATCGCATCCGACGCGTTTGAAATCAACTCGCGCAGAAAAATCTCGCGATTTGTATAGATCGAGTGGATCATCAGCTCGAGGAGCTGTTTGGTCTCTGCCTGAAACTCAAATGTCTCTTTTGCCATATATCGTTCCCCCTATTTCTATGAAACTACGCCTATCGTACACGAAAAATGACAAAAAGTCAAATTCTTTTCTTCGGGCGTGTCCCCTGTGCGGATTTACGTTTGCAATCCATCTTTTTTTTCGGTATACTTGAGGGGATTTTTGAAACGGTCTTTAAGGAGTCTCATGATGAAACGTATTTCATTTACATCGCTCGCCCGCACGTCCGTGCTTGCTCTTGCACTTGCCCTGCCGATGGGAGCGGTATCCGCAGCCGAGCCCGCTGCCCCCGCAGCTGCACCTGCGACCATCACGATCGGGGGAACGGGCATCGCCTACGTCGCCCCCGATACGGCGGAGATCACCGTCGGCGTCGTCACAGAGGAGGCGGATGCCGCACGCACGCATGCGGAGAACGCCGCACAGACGGCGCGCGTCCACCATGCAGTCCGCGCACTCGGTGTCGCCGACCGCGACATCCAGACCATACACTATGACTTTTCACAGCGCTACGATATGCGCGACAGCAGCCGTAACGAGGTTATCGGCTATACGGCGCAGAACTCCGTCGTCATCACGGTGCGCAACCTCAACAACGTCGGCAAGATCATCGACGCGGCACTCGCAAACGGAGCGAACCGCATCGACTCACTGAACTTCACGGCGAGCGACACGAGTGCCGCCAAGAACGAGGCGCTCACGGATGCGGTGCGCAGTGCAAAGGAGAAGGCACAGGCCGTCGCTAATGCACTCGGCGTCCGCCTCGTCCGCATCGCGAACGTCTACGCCGACACACAGGCAGACATGCCGCGCTACGAGAACTACATGCCGATGATGATGGCAAAGGGCGCATCTGCCGCAGCAACGCCGATCGCGCCGGGCGAGCTCTCGGTCGCTGCTACCGCCAACGTGACCTATGTCATCGAGTAAGCGTCCCCGCGTATCCGCCGTTGAGGCGATTCGCGGCATCTCCATGATGGGTGTGATCGGCATCCATATCGGCGCGGAGTATCTTGCCAATCCATCACCAAACATCCACCTCGTGGCTCTGTTTGATATCGGTACGCGCTTCGCCGTGCCGATTTTTTTCTTTATCTCGGCATTCGGTCTGTTCTACGGAAAATCTCCGTCTGCCCCATTTCCTATCGGGATTTTCTCACGCGCCGCACGCATGCTGTCGTCATTCCCTACCTCGTTTGGTCGTTCTTTTATCTTCTTCACGACGCATGGCACTACGGGGTCGGAGTTCCGCCGATTCTGTCCATTCCGGGCATCCTCTTTTTCGGCAATGCAAAGTATCAGCTCTACTTTATGGTCATTCTGATCTGGTTCTACCTCTTGATGCCGCTCTGGCGCATCCTCCTGCGCCGCATGACGCTCCCGCTGCTCATGGGCATCCTCGCCGTACAGATCGCCTTTGACTACTGGTCGAGCTTCGATACAGCATTCAATCTCTACGTCTACGGACTGCCCGAGGGGACGCTCTGGCGCGCCCTTTCTCTTCTATCGCCTGAACTACTGGGTCATGCACTACGTCTTTATCTTCCTCCTCGGCGGCTATATTGCTCTCCACTGGGAGGCATTCTGCACGTGGATGCTGCGCCGGACGGGACAGCTCTACGCGTTCGGCATCCTGAGTCTCCTTGCCCTCCTCGCATGGTACTACAAGTTGCTTCTCGTGGACGGCTACACTCCGCTCGAGGGCATCTACACCGCGCACCAGCTCTCACCGCTCGGCATCTTCTACACCATCGGCGCATCGCTCGCGCTCTTTGCGTTCTTCACGCGGCTGGGAACGGAGAATCCTCTGGGGCAAGCGTTCCAGATCCTCGGAAAGCATTCCTACTTCATCTACCTCGCCCACCCGATAGCGATCACCTATCTGCTCGCCGTCCTCCATCGGACCGGGCACGTACTGACCGCTCCCCTCGCCCTCGCCATGTATGCGGCGACACTCCTGCTGACACTGTGCGGTGCGCTCATCATGCGCCGCATCGGGGAGCGTATCCCACTGGTGAATGAACTGACCATCGGGATGAAGGCAAAGAAATAAAAACGTCCAAAAAGGGCTGCTGTACGAATTTTTCTCTCTTCGTACAGCAGCCCAATTTTATGTCTTGTCCAACGCCTTACAGCCCGGCTTCCTTCTTCAAGGCCGCCGCCTTGTCTGTCTGCTCCCACGGCAGGTCGACGTCCGTGCGCCCGAAGTGTCCGTACGCCGCCGTCTGACGGTAGATAGGACGGCGCAGGTCGAGCATCTTGATGATGCCCGCAGGGCGCAGGTCGAAGGTTTCTTGACGAGTTCGACGATTTTCTCCTCATCAATCTTACCCGTGCCGAATGTCTCAACCATGATGGAGACGGGATGTGCCACGCCGATGGCGTAGGCGAGCTGGATCTCCACGCGGTCAGCGAGCCCTGCCGCGACGATGTTCTTCGCCACGTAGCGCGCCGCATACGCCGCACTGCGATCCACCTTCGTGGGATCCTTGCCCGAGAATGCACCGCCGCCGTGACGCGCCCAGCCGCCGTAGGTATCGACGATGATCTTGCGCCCCGTGAGCCCCGAGTCGCCGTGCGGTCCGCCGATGACGAACTTGCCCGTCGGATTGACGAAGTACTTCGTCTCTGCACGCAGGAGTTCTGCCGGAATGATCTCCTTGATGACCTTCTCGATCATGTCCTTGCGGATCGTTGCGAGATCAACGGCCTCGTCGTGCTGCGTCGAGATGACGACCGTATCGACATAGACAGGCTTTCCGTCCTCATAGGCGACGGTGACCTGCGTCTTTCCGTCGGGACGCAGATACGGGAGCATCCCGTTCTTGCGCACCTCGGTCAGGCGGCGTGCCAGCTTGTGGGCGAGCACGGTCGTGAGCGGCATATATTCGGGTGTCTCGTTCGTCGCATAGCCGAACATCATGCCCTGGTCGCCGGCGCCGATCGCCTCTGCCGCGTCCATATCGCCCTCGCGCGACTCAATCGCGCGGTCAACGCCCTGCGCGATGTCCGGCGACTGCTCATCGAGCGAGACAAGAATGCCGCAGGTATCAGCGTCAAAGCCATAACTGGCGTTTGTGTAGCCGATCTCGCGCACGGTCTGACGGATGATCTTCGGGATATCGACATAGCACGAGGTCGAGATCTCGCCGACGACGTGCGCCTGTCCCGTCGTGACAAGCGTCTCACAGGCGACACGCCCCATCGGATCCTGTGCAAGGATCGCATCAAGGATGCTGTCCGAGATCTGGTCAGCGAGTTTGTCCGGATGTCCTTCGGTGACGGACTCGGACGTAAAGAGCATTTTCTTCATGTAGAACCTCCCCTAATTCGTAACTCCCTCTCCATATCCCATAAGAAAAGCCTCCCGCTGAGATGTGGGAGGCTGTGATTTCTGCCGCTCTCATCTCATAGGCACTCCGCCTATAGGAATTGGCACCGTTGGCACACATTGCCATGGTTGCCGCAGCTTCATCGGGCCATTCCCTCCACTGCTCTGGATGAGGTGTATTCATTTCTATGTAATGTATTATAGTGAATGCCATTCACTTTGTCAAGGACGAATTTCACCGTGTGCAGATTACTTCCTCCAGTCGATCGAGGATTACGCCCGCGAGCGCGGACTTCGCCATCATGGGGCACTCCTCCATGCGGCCATCCGCGTAGAATATCTGGGCATGATTCGTCGGCGTGCCAAACCCCGCATTCTGCTCCGCGACGTTGTTCGCCACGATGAAGTCAAGGTTCTTCTTCTGGAGTTTGGCACGTGCATACGCCTCTACGTTCTGCGTCTCTGCCGCAAAGCCGACGAGCACCTGATGCGTCTTTCTGTCCCAGTTCATAGAGAATATCGGGGTTGCGCGTCAGTGTGAGCGTCAGCGTACCCTCCGATTTCTTGATCTTCTGCTCTGCCGTCTCTGCAGGGCGATAGTCAGCAACCGCCGCCGCCTTGATGACCGCATCCACGCTGTCATAGTCGGCGAGCACTGCCGCATACATCTCGCGCGCCGTACGCACGTCCACGCGCCGCACACCTGCGGGCGTTTCGAGCGGCGTGGGGCCGGAGACAAGGATGACCTCTGCACCGCGCTGCGCCGCCTCTGCCGCAACGGCGTAGCCCATACGTCCCGTCGAACGGTTGCCGAGGTAGCGCACGGGATCGAGGGGCTCCTCCGTCCCCGCTGCGGTCACGAGGATGCGCCGCCCTGCGAGGCTCTGCGTACGCGCAAAGTGCTCCTTGACGACGCGCACGATCTCCTCCGGCTCAGGCAGACGCCCTGCGCCTGTCGTGCCGCAGGCAAGCATCCCTACGGCGGGGGGGGGATGATCTGGACACCGCGCGCGGCGAGCCGCTGCACATTCTCCTGCGTCACGGGATTCTCCCACATGACGGTATTCATCGCAGGAGCAACGAGAAGAGGGGCACGCGTTGCGAGCAGCGTCGTCGTCAGCATATCGTCGGCAATGCCCGCCGCTGCCTTCGCGAGAAAATTTGCCGTGGCGGGTGCGATGAGCACCATCTCGGCAAAGGACGCCAGAGAGATATGCGCCACGTGATGCTGCGGCGCCCCCCACATAGTCTCTGCCACGGGAGCATTGGCGACCTCACGGAAGGTGAGCGGTGTGACGAAGGAGGCTGCCGCCCGCGTCATGACGACGCGCAACTCCGCCCCTTCCTTGCGCAGAAGGCTCGCGACCTCGACCGCCTTAAACGCGGCGATCCCGCCCGTCACGCCGAGAACGATGCGCCGTCCTGCGAGCGCCCCCATGTCAGACACTCTCCATGCAGAGGTTGTAGCTGATCTTGCCCTCGGCAATCTCCTCAAATGCGTTCGTGACATTCTTCGTCGAGCGTGCCCGCTCGGACTTGACAGGATCTCCCTCAAGGAGCTGACGCGCGCGCTTTGCGGCGAGCACCACCATGCCGTAGCGGCTGTCCACCTTCGTCATCAGCTCATCCGTCGAGGGATTGACCATGCCGATTTCTACATTCGTCTTCATTGTGCTTTCTGCCTTTCACATATCAAACTGAGTCGGGTTCATATCGGCACGCAGGCGCTCTGCCGTAAGGATGGTCTGTATCCGTGTCGTCGCATCCTCCACTGTGTCATTGAGCACGGCGTAACGGTAGCGTCTGCCGAGCCGAATCTCGTCGCGTGCCGCAGCAAGCCGCCGCGTAAGGCTCTCCTCGGACTCTGTGCCGCGCCCCGTAATGCGGCGGCGTAGTTCCTCAAGCGAGGGCGGCAGGAGGAAAATAAACGTGCCATCGGGACATCGCTCCATCACATTCAGTGCGCCCTGCGTGTCGATCTCGAGCAGGATGTCCTCGCCTGCACTGCGGCGTGCCTCAATCGGAGCGAGCGGCGTGCCGTAGTAGTTGCCGTACACATCCGCGTACTCAAGAAACGCCCCCTCCGCAATCATCGCCTCGAACTCCGCACGCGTGCGGAAATAATACTCGCGTCCGTCCTGCTCCCCCTCGCGCGGGGCGCGCGACGTAGCAGAGACCGAAAAGGCGACGCCGCGCTCCCGCGCAAGAAGCTCCTTGCAGACCGTTCCCTTGCCTGTGCCCGATGCACCCGAGATCACAATCAGCAGCCCTTTTTTCATGTCTCCTCCTCCTTTCGCGTTCCCATGCGCCCTGCAATCGTCTCCGGCAAAAGCGCCGAGAGGACGATGTGCCCGCTGTCCATGACGACAACAGCGCGTGTCCGCCGCTTGTACGTCGCATCGATCAGCCGTCCCGCGTCGCGCGCATCCTGCACCATGCGCTTGACGGACATGGAGGTCGGCGCGACAATGGCGACCATGCGTCCCGTCAGGACGATGTCGCCGAATCCAACATTGACCGTCTCCATCTGTCACTCCAAATTCTGCACCTGCTCGCGCAGCTTCTCCACCTCGTTCTTCATCGCGACGACCACCTGCTGAATGGCTGCACTGTTCACTTTAGAGCCAATCGTGTTCGTCTCGCGGTTGATCTCCTGCAGCAGGAAATCGAGCCGCCGTCCGACAGGCTCTTCCTCTGCGAGAATCGTACGGAACTGGGCAAAGTGACTCGCCAGCCGAACGAGCTCTTCCGTCACATTCACGCGATCGGCATAGAGCGCCGCCTCCTGCATGATGCGCGTCTCATCGGGCGTGACGGTGCGAAACTCCGCCAGCACCTCCGTGAGATGGGCACGGTAATCCGCTACGATCTGCGGCGCATGCCGCTTCACCTCTTCGCGCTGCTCCTCGAGGCGTGCGAGGCGCTTTTCAAAGTCGCGCACGATATGCGCGCCCTCAGCAAGGCGCATGACATCGAGCGCGTCGAGGGCTCGTGCGGCAGCATCCAGAAAGACCGTGCGCGCCCCCGAGAGATCTGCATCCTCACGGATCGTGATGACGCCCTCGTACGCCGCCGTCATACGCACGCCGTCCGACAGCGGTGCGTCCACGGCACGCGCCACACGGCCAAGCGCCGCATAATAGGCACGGGCAAGCCCCTCATTGACATGGACGGCATAGCGTTTCTCACTGCGATCCTCAAAGCTGACGTAGACATCGAGCTTGCCGCGCGCCACACGCGTACGGATGAGCTCCCGCAGATCGCCTTCCCATGCGCCAAAGGCACGCGGCATGTGCGGTGCGATCTCAAGAAAACGCTGATTGACCGCCTTCATCTCGACCACGACACGATAGTCCGCCGTCTCCGCCGTCCCCGCACCGTAGCCCGTCATACTCCTGCGCTGCGTACTCATCGTACCCCCGGCCACTCGCCCGTGAACACCCGCTCGGCAGGCCCCGTCATCACAATATGTCCGTCCTCGCGCCATGCCACATGGATCACGCCGCCGTCCACCTCAATCGCCGCCTCACGGTCGAGTACATCGTTCAACACGCCCGCCGTCAGCGTCGCACACGTCCCTGTCCCGCAGGCAAGCGTAATGCCCGCGCCGCGTTCCCAGACGCGCATGCGCGCATGGCGGCGATCGCGCACCTCGACAAACTCCGTATTGATCCTATTCGGAAACGCCGCATGATGCTCAAACTGCGCACCGATCTGTTCCAGAGGGAACCCCTCCGCATCGTCCACAAAGATCACGCAGTGCGGATTGCCCATCGAGACGCAGGTCATCGCGTATTCCTTGCCGGCGACCGTGATGGGCTGCGCCACAACGCGCTCCGTGCCGAACCCCGCCACGGGGATACGCTCCCCCTCGAGCACGGGAACGCCCATGTCCACAGCGACCGCCGACACCGTACCATCCTGCACAATGACACGCGGCACCATCGTCCCCGCCAACGTCTCGACGGTGAACTCTTCCTTCGTCACGTATCCCTCTTCGTAGAGCCAGCGCGAAAAACAGCGGATGCCGTTTCCGCACATCTCCGGCTCCGTCCCATCGGGGTTGAACTCGCGCATCCGCACATCCGCTGTCTCCGAGGGGCACGCCGCCATCAGGCCGTCCGCACCGACGCCGAAATGACGGTCGCACATCTCGCGTGCAAGGACAGCGAAGTCCACTGGTTCATGATCGAGAAAAATCCACGATCACAAAATCATTGCCGCAGCCCCTGCCATTTGCTGAATTTCATAAAGTCCCTTTCCTTGTCGTATGATATCCCCCATTATAGTATGAATACCCTCTGTGCGCAAGGCACGCAGTCTGCCCTTTCTGCGATAATTGCGGAGGCGGCAATACACTTAGGGAAGCCCCGATAAAATGAAATTCGCCGACTTGCGCATCAATTTTTTGACGTGTATAGGAATCACTGATAAAATGAAGCATACTGAAATTTATCCGTGATCCCTAAAATTTTCTCATCAGACCAAGCGAAAGAAAGGTGATACGATGAGCCTTGACGGATTCTCCATGTCCGCCCTCGTGCATGAGCTCGCAGACGCTCTCACAGGCGGACGCATCGACAAGATCAATCAACCGAACAAGCAGTCCATCGTCCTCGGCATTCGCCAGCCGGGACAGAACCTGCTGCTCTATATCAATACAAATGCAGGCAACCCCTCGGCACACCTCATCGAAACGCCTCCCGAGAACCCGGCCGAGCCGCCCACCTTCGTCATGCTCCTGCGCAAGCAGCTTGAGACAGGGCGCATTGCCGCCGTGCGGCAGGAGGGACGCGACCGCATCATCCATCTCGACATCGACGTCATCGCGGGCGGCGGCCGCATCGTTACGCGCACGCTCACACTTGAGCTCATCGGCAAGTACAGCAACATCATCCTCCACGAGGACGGCATCATCACCGAGGCACTGCGGCGCATCGGTGAGAACACGAGCCGCGTGCGCACCGTCTACAAGGGCCTTCCCTATGTCCTCCCGCCCGCGCAGGAAAAATGCGACCTCCTCACGGCAGACACAGCGGACATTCTCGCGCGTGTCCGAGCAGAGGGGGAGGCAAAACTCTTTCAGGCACTCATCGGCGCCGTCCTCGGCTTCGGCCCCATCTCGGCAAAGGAAGCGGCCTTTCTCGCCGGACTCACGCCAAACATCCCTGTCGCTCAGCTGGACGATGCGGACTTCGCCGCGCTCGCAGATGCACTGGCCGAACTGCGCACATGGATGGAAAAGCCCGCCCCCTCCCTGCGCCTTGACGAAAACGGCAAAGTCACGGCAATGGCGGCATTCCCGCTCAGCACCCTGCCGAAAACGACACTCCTCTCCTATCCCACGGTCAGCGCTCTCATGATCGACGCAGATCGACGGCTCGGCAGCTACGTCATCCCCGACCGCGAGCGCTTTCGCCGCCTCGTGCGCACGGAGCTCTCCCGCGCGCGGGAGAAATATGAAAAGCTCGGCGCGGAGATCGCCGCCGCCGAAAACGCCGAGGAACAGAAGATCGCCGCCGACAACCTCATGACCTATCAGTACAACTACGTGGATCATGCCGATGATGCAATCACGGTCACGAACATCTACAGCGAGACAGGAGAAGCGCTCACCATCCCGCTTGACCGCCGTCTGAGTATCATCCAAAACATGCAGGCATACTATAAGAAGTACGACAAGCTGAAGCGCGCACAGAAGCTTCTCGCCGTCCAGCAGGATGCGTGCCGTGCGAACATCCGCCATCTCGAAAGCATCGAGGCATCGCTCGACTCCTCCACGCGGCTCGCCGAGATCGCAGAGATTCAGGAGGAGCTGATCGCCTCGGGCTATCTGCACGAGAAGATGCCCAAGAAGAACAAGGATCGCCGCGCGCAGCCCTTCTCCTTCACTGCCCCCGACGGTATGACGATCCTCGTCGGCAAGAACAACATGCAGAACGACGCGCTCACCTTTCGGACAGCCGCACCGACGGATCTCTGGCTGCACGTGCGCGACATCCCCGGCTCACACGTCATCCTGCGCACGGGCGGTACGGCGCCGAGCGAGGAGACGCTCCACCTCGCCGCACAGATTGCGGCGCATTTCAGCAAGGCACGCGGCTCCTCGACCGTCCCCGTCGACTACACCGCCATCCGCTTCGTCAAAAAGCCCTCGGGAGCCGTCCCCGGCTTCGTCCGCTTTACCCATGAGAAAACGCTTTTCGTCACCGAGGACGAGGAGGCGCTCACGCCCATCCTCGCACAGGATCCAACGATTGACGGATAACATTGCCACACAACATCGTCACATCCGCCTCTTATAATAACAAATCAATTATTTCTTACTAAAGAGGATTTTATTCTGTCTTCGCCGAATATTAATGATAATATCATTTCGCCAGAGGAGGACGAAATCATGCAGATCCGACGAGCCAGCAAGCTATTCTCTGCTCTGATCCTAAGTATTGTCGTTGTCATTGGTATTCTCGCCTATCAAATGATGGTTGTCATGGACGAATTTGCTTCCGTACGTGCCCACCAGACGCTCGCTTCAGAGCTGGCAGAGGAAATGCGCCAGTCCTCGGATGATCTCACACGCTTCGCGCGCCTCTATGCGGCAACGGGAGAGACGAAGTACAAGACAGCATATGACCTTATCATCGATATCCGCGCGGGCAAGGTCGCCCGTCCGCAGGACTATCCTGTGCACTTTTGGAGCGTTCTGCCGAGCAATCTCGACAGCCTTCGCAGTGGCAGCGGTGAAAAGATCGCCCTCGTCGACCTGATGAAAAAGAACGGCTTTACCGCCGACGAGCTGGCTCTCCTGCATGAGGCAAATGACAAGTCCACAGCCTTGGCACGCACGGAGTCGGAGGCGTTCGACCTCATCGAGAGTGCCCCATCCGATCCCACGGCGCATACCCAGGCACTCGCAGCGGCGAACAAAATGCTCTCCGACGCCGCATACATGGGCGTCAAGGCGGAGATCATGCATCCGGTGGACAGCTTCTTTGGCAAGCTTGATGCGCGCCTTTCCGCCGAGGAGCAGGCCATACAGTCGAAGGCATACTTCCTCTGTCCATTCTTGGCGTTCTCATCGTCGTCCTCCTCGTCAGTCTCATTCTGTTTGCCCGCTATATGTACACAGAGATACTGACCCCAATCGAGCAGTTCACCGCCGCATTCCAAAAGCATGGCGGTCGCTATCATGTAGCGACGATCGAGATTGCTGCAAACAACGAATTCCGCTCCCTCGCTGAGAGTTTGAACGGCTTTCTCGCCCAGATTCGATCATTCATCAAGGATGTCAGCAGCATTGCATCGAATCTCGCCGCATCCTCGGAAGAGTTCACTGCGACGGTTGAGAATATCTCCACCGAGGCGGACACCATTGCCGGCGGCGTAGAGCGCACGACAGAGGACATCGCCGCACAGCGCAGTGCGATGCAGAAGGTCAACGCCTCCGTCGAGCAGACCTCAGACTCCATTGAGAAAATCAATCGCAACGTCAGCGCCATCGTTACGGACACGGATACGATCAACCATGAGTCCACTACGGGCAGGCAGGTGCTGCAGGACGCAACGGCCAAAATAGCGACCCTTGAGACCACCGTCAAGGAATCCGCCGCACTGATGCAGCAACTTGGGCAGCGCTCCAGCGAGATCGGTGAGATTGTTGCGGCCATCTCGAACATCTCCGACCAGACGAACCTCCTCGCACTCAATGCCGCAATTGAGGCAGCGCGCGCCGGAGAGCACGGCCGCGGATTCTCCGTCGTCGCGGAGGAGGTGCGTAAGCTCGCCGAGCAATCCAGCACATCGGCAGAGGACATTGCAAAACTGATCAGCCTCGTCCAGAGTGATACGGAAAAGGCGGTCGCCGCCGTGACCGGCGGGACGCTCGAGGTGGAGGAAAGCACGAAGGCAGTTGACTCGGTCAACGAAGCATTTGAGCGCATCGCCGAGAACGTGCAGAACGTCTCCACGCTCATTCACAAGACAGCAGCATCCATTCAGGAGCTCTCATCCAGCAGTGGTGTCGTCCGCAACGAGGTGACGACGGCAGCAAGAGCGACAGACCATATTGCCGACAAGATGGACGCCTCCGCACGTTCTGTTGAGGAGCAAACCACCTCCCTCCATGCCATCCGCGCGGCGAGCAGTGAGCTCGCCGTACAGGCACAGGATTTGCAGCGCGAACTGGAACAGTTCGCCCTCTGACGCACCATTTTTCCATCGATACAAAATAGCCTCCGTACAAACCGATCCATTTGTACGGAGGCTATTTTTACGCAAACAACTCAACCTGATTGCTCTCCATCATGCCGTCGAGGCAGCCGTGCGTACGCAGCACCTCGATGGCAGGCGCGGGCACATGGGCGCGCGTCGCGAGATCCTCGACGGAGATGAACCGTCCATCCCGCCGCGCCTCGACAATTGCCTGCGCCGCCTTCTGTCCCATGCCCGGGATCGCCGTAAAGGGCGGCAAAAGGGAGTTTTCATGCAGAATGAATTTCTCCGCATCGGAGGCATAGAGATCGACGGGCTCACAGGAGAAGCCGCGCAGATACATCTCCCATGCGAGCTGCAGGACAATGAGAGTGTCCTGCTTCTTGTTGTCCAGCTTGCCGCGGTGCTCGCGCGCCTCGGCGAGGAGCGCGTCGATTGCCGCACGCACGGCATCCTTGCCCTTCGAGATGATGTTCGCATCGAACTCTGCGGCGCGGATGGAGAAGTAGGCGGCATAGTATGCGAGTGGATAGTGCACCTTGCAGAACGCAATACGGTAGCCCATCATGACATACGCGGTCGCATGGGCGCGCGGGAAGAGGTATTTGATCTTCTGACAGGACTCGATGTACCACGCGGGGATCCCGCCCGCGCGCAGTTTCTCCACGACATCGGGCGCAATTCCCCTGCCCTTTCGCACATTCTCCATCGTCTTGAACGACAGCAGCGGTTCGATACCGTTCTGCATGAGGTAGTTCATGATGTCGTCACGCGCGGAGATTGCGTCCTTCAGCGTACTCGTACCCGCCTTGATGAGATCCTGCGCGTTGCCGAGCCAGACATTCGTTCCATGGGAAAAGCCCGAGATCCGCACGAGATCGGCAAAACAGTCGGGGTTCGAGTCGTCGATCATCTTCTGCGTAAACGACGTACGGAACTCCGGAATGCCGTACGTTCCCATATTCGCCCCGAGATCCTCGGGCGTGATGCCGAGTGCGTCGGTCGAGGTAAAGATGGACATGGTCGCGGGATCGTCAAACGGGATGGTCTCGGGATCGCGGTGCGTCAGCTCCTCCAGCATCTTGATGACCGTCGGATCATCGTGTCCGAGAATATCGAGCTTGACGAGACGCTCGCTGATGGAATGGTAATCAAAATGGGTCGTGAGTGTATCCGACTCCATATTGTTCGCAGGGCGCTGGATGGGCGTGAAGTAGTGCACATCCATGTCGCGCGGCACGACCATGATGCCGCCCGCATGCTGTCCCGTCGTCGCCTTGACCCCCATGCAGCCGCGCATCATGTGCTCGATGTAGGGGCGCCCCTTCGCCTCGCCCTGATCCTCGTAGTAGTGCATGGCGTAGCCGTAGGCATTCTTGTCCTGCAGGCCTGCGATCGTGCCCGCACGGAACACATTCATCTTGCCGAAGAGGACTTCCGTGTACTTGTGTGCGACGGGCTGATAGTCGCCCGAAAAGTTCAGATCGATATCGGGCACCTTGTCCCCGTCAAAGCCGAGGAATACGGCGAACGGGATATTATGTCCGTCCTTGATGAGCGGCGTGCCGCAGACGGGACAGTCCTCGGACGGCAGATCAAAGCCGCTCCCGACCGAGCCGTCGTCGATGAACCGATTGTACTGACAGTGCGGGCAACGATAGTGCGGCGGCAGTGGGTTGACCTCGGTGACGCCGATCATTGTCGCGACAAAGGAGGAGCCGACCGAGCCGCGCGAGCCGACGAGATAGCCATCATCGTTGGATTTTTCACGAGACGCTGGGCGATGATGTAGAGCGCGGCAAATCCGTGCCGCAGGATCGGCTTCAGCTCGAGCTCGAGGCGATCGGAGACGATCTTCGGCAGATTCTCACCGTAGAGTTTCCGTGCGCGTGCATAGGACATTTCCTGAATCTCGCGATCCGCGCCCGGCACCATCGGCGCATAGAGCTCATCGGGGATCGGGAGAAAGCGCTCCGTCTCCTCCGCAATACGGCGCGGATTCGTCACGACGCACTCGTAGGCGCGCGCCGCACCGAGATAGTCGAACTCCGCGAGCATCTCCTCCGTCGTGCGCAGGTAGAGCGGCGGCTGACGCTCGGCGTCACGGTAGCCGTTCGCCTTTTGGATCATGGCGCGGTAGACGGCATCTTCGGGATTGAGGAAATGCACATCGCAGGTTGCGATCAGCGGCTTGCCGAGTTTGCGCGCCAGCTCGTCCACCTTGCGGTTGATGTCCCTGAGATCCTCGTCCGTCTGCATGGGAAAGCGGTCGTCCAATTTCAAAAAGTCATTGTTGTGAATGGGCTGGATCTCGAGGAAGTCATAGAACTTCGCCATCTCCTCCAGCTCCGCATCGGGACGCCCGGCGACGATGCCGCGAATCAACTCGCCCGCCTCGCAAGCAGAGCCGACGATGATCCCCTCGCGGTACTGCTGCAGGACGGCACGCGGCACACGCGGCCGACCGCGCTTTTTCGTTCCGCGGAAGTAGCGGATGTGCGAGAGCGAGACGAGCTTATAGAGGTTATAGAGCCCCGTCTTATTTTTCGCCAAAAAGATGATGTGAAAGGCACGGGCGTCGTCCTCGCTGTCGACGAGATAGCCCTCCATGCCATAGATGATCTTGATGTCGATGCCCTTTTTCGCGAGGGCGCGCGCCGTATTCATCGCCTCGGGGAAGGCCTGCACGACGCCGTGGTCGGTGATGGCAACCGCCGGCCAGCCCCAGCGCGCCGCCGTCTCGACGAGCACCTTGGGCGGGACGACGGCATCGAGCGCGCTCATCTTCGTATGCGCGTGCAGCTCGACGCGCTTTTCCTCCGCCGTATCCTCACGCTGCGGTACGCTGCGCCGCTCCATACTGTCGATGAAGAGCACATAGTCGCTGATGAATTTATCGTATTCGATTTTCCCTTGGATACGCACTGCACCGCCCTTGCCGATTGCCTTGACGATGCGTTCGACCTCGGCATCAATCTCCTCCTGTGTCGTCTTGCCGCGCGCGGAGAAAAACTTCTTGCAGCTGATGCCGTTCGTCGCATCGGCAAATTTGATGGTGAGGATGTAGGCACCGGACTTCAGCTGGTTCGCCTGCGGGTCAAAGACCTCGCCCTCGAGGACGACGTTCTTGACCTCGTCCTCGATCATGCCGAGCGTGCGTGCTTCGCCCGAAACGCCGCGCCCCATAATGACATTGGCAGGGAGCTCCTTCGCCTTGGCATTTTTCGCCGTGCGCGCCGGTGCGGCGGACGCGGTCGCCTTGGTTGATGCGGCGGCAGGCACGGCGGGCGGTGTCCAGTCTGCCCCCGGGAGTGCCCCGCTGAGCGCGGACTCCTCGCAGACAACGCGGCAGGCGCAGCCGACATGCATGCGCACGGCATGCTCGATACGTCCTGCCGTACTGCTCTGCGCAAAGAGCTCCGCGCCGAATGCACCGGGGGCAGAGATACGGATGACGTTGCCGTCCACAGCGTAGTCCGCCTGCAGCAGCGTATGATAGAGGACGGCATCGCCCGCGGCGGCATCGCGGACGATCTGCTCCCAGAGCGGTGCAATGGCCGGGGCAAGCGCGACGAGATTCTGCTGGATGAGCACCTGCGAGAGCTGATAGTTCGCCGCTACCTGCGCCGCGATGCGCTCGATGAGAGCATCATCCATGACCGTCTGCGTTCCGACGACAATCTCCCACGTATCGCCGCATACCTCGACATGACGGACGACGCAGGCACGCAAAAGAGCCCGCTCCTCCTCGGCGAGGGCGAGCCCATGCAACAGGCGCAGCAGCAGATCTGCCGCACATGAAAGGATTCGATAGGTCTTCATTCGTCGTACAGCCTCTTGTACTGTTCTCTATCCTCGAGCACGCGACGCACGTAGAGCCGCGTCTCGGGGGTAGGGAATCGCGTCGATTTCGTCGAACTGATCGGTCCAATGACTGCGCTCCATCCAGTCGCGCACATTGCCGCGTCCCGCATTGTACGCTGCGAGCGCGAGAATATCGTTGCCGCCGAACTCGCGCTCCAGTTCGGCAAGATACCAGACCCCGTAACGGATGTTAAGGGCGGGATCGTAGAGGTAGTCCTCCGTGAACGGTTCCCCGAGCTGCCCCGCGATCCATGCGGCGGTCTGCGGCATGAGCTGCATCAGCCCAACCGCACCGCCGTCCGAGCGCGCCGTCGGCTGAAACTTGCTCTCGTGCTTGATAACGGCCGCAACGAGGAATGGATCCGCGCGCTGCTGCGCGGCACTCGTCTCGATGTAGCTGCGGTAGTCATAGGGGTAGAGCCACGTCCGCTCGACGATCGTCCAGCCGCCGACGAGGGCAAAGGCGATGACCGCCGCGACAACAAGGCGCAGCAACAGCCACAGTCGCAGCCGCAGATTACGCACGCCCGAGGTATGTCTCCCATAGTTTCCACACGCTCTTTCGTCTCTTCCCTTGTCCCACTGTTATCGATTACCACATCCGCCCGCATGCATTTCTCGGCGAGCGGCATCTGCGCAGCGATGCGCGCACGTGCCTCGGCCTCGTCCATCGTATGATCGCGCGCGAGGAGACGTGCCAGCTGCTCCTCAGGCGGGAGAGTAACCACCCACGTATCGTTCGTGAGGGCATCCCAGCCCGCCTCGAAGAGAAGCGGCACATCGAGCACCACCACCGCCGTGCCGTCCATGTGGGCGGCATCCAGACGCTCCTCTGCGGCCGCACGAATGATCGGGTGCACGCGGGCATTCATCTTGTCACGCAGTACCGTGTCAGAAAAGACACGCTGTGCGATCTCCGCGCGGTCGAGCGTCCCCTCGGGGGTCACGATCTCCGGACCAAAGAGCTCCACATAGGCGTGAAAGATGGGCTGATTTGGCTGTGAAAGTTCATGGGCAATCGCATCCGCATCCACAATACATGCGCCGCAGTCCTTCAGCACATTGCTGACCGTGGATTTTCCGCAGGCGATGCCGCCCGTCAGTCCGATGATCCTCACGTGTTACTTTGCCTCCGCCCAGTTCTTCCCACGATGCACATCGACGGCAAGCGGCACAGCCAGCTCCGCCGCCCCGCTCATCGCCGTGCGCAGGAGCTCCGTGACCGTCTCCGTCTCCTCTGTCGTGACCTCTAGGACAAGCTCATCGTGCACCTGCAGCAGGATGCGGCTCTTTACGCCCGCCGCCTGCAGTGCGTCATAGGCGCGCACCATCGCGATCTTGATGAGATCAGCCGCCGTCCCTTGGATCGGCGTATTCATCGCCATGCGCTCCGCGAAGGAACGCTGCATATAGTTGCGGCTCGCGAGCGCAGGGAGCGCGCGCCGACGTCCGTAGAGAGTCGTCACATAGCCGTTTTCATGCGCATCCGCCACAATTTTGTCGAGGAAGGTGCGCACGCCGTGATAGCGTTCAAAATAGCGGTCGATGTAGCCGCCGGCCTCTCTGCGTCCGATGCCGAGATCACGCGCCAGCCCAAAGTCGCTGAGCCCGTAGACAATGCCGAAATTGACCGCCTGGCACGGCGCCGCTGCTCCGGCGTCACCGCGTCCAGCGGCACGCCGAACACCTCCGCTGCCGTGCGTGCATGGATGTCCTGCCCCTGACGGAACGCATCGATCAGCGTCGCATCGCCCGACATGTGCGCGAGGATGCGCAGCTCGATCTGCGAGTAGTCCGCTGAGAGCAGTGCATCATATCCTTCCCCTGGGGTAAAGAGGGCACGCACGGCGCGTCCCTCCTCCGTCCGCACGGGGATGTTCTGGAGGTTCGGGTCAGAACTCGAGAGCCGCCCCGTCGCCGTCACGGTTTGGTTAAAGCTCGTATGGACGCGCCCCGTGGCGGGGCGGATGAGTGCACCGATGCCGTCAAGATAGGTCGAGCGCAGCTTCGTCCACATGCGGTAGGTCAGCACCTTATCAATGATGGGATGCTGATCGCGCAGCCCCTCCAAGGTCTCCGCATTGGTCGAGTAGCCCGTCTTGGTCTTTTTGACCTTCCCGTCGCCAAGCCCGAGCTGCTCAAAGAGGATCTCCCCGAGCTGCTTGGGGGGAGCTGATGTTGAACTCCGTCCCCGCGAGTGTATGAATCTCACGCGCCAGTGCGTCGATGCGCTCTGTTGCTGCCGCGCGCTCATGCTCAAGCGCCGCACGGTTCACACATACGCCCGTCTGCTCCATCGCCGCGAGTACGGGGACGAGCGGCAGCTCCACCGTGCGGTAGAGCTGCATCAGTCCCTGCGCCGCAAGCTCCCTTTCCATGACGGGCTGCAGGCGCGCAGAAAGAAGCGCCTCGTGCACAGCATACGCCTCGGGGGAGAGCCCCTCTGCCGAGGTCGTATCGGAAAGGAACGCAAACGCCGCGCGTGCCATGTCGCGTCGGCTCTCCTCGGGGTGCAGCAGATAGTCCGCCAGCTCCAGATCAAAGACCTGTGCCGTCCCCCGCAGCCCTGCCTGTACGTAGCGTTTCGCATTCCAGAGTGCGACGGAACGCTCCGCCAAGCATGCCAAAATGGCGACAAAATGCGGCGACGATGCAGACAGGATGCGCCGCTCCCCATCCATGACGAGGGCGAGTGTCGTGACCTCCACGAAGGGCGGTGTACCCGCAAAGACAGCGCCGACGGCGACCTTTTCCGCCGTGCGCAGCAGATCCATATCGGCATCACAAAATTCCGCTGCCGTGAGGTCAGCCGTAGGTGCAGGCGCGCCAAAGAGCGACTGCTGTGCTGCGGTGGAAGCTGCTGTCTCAGCTGCCCCTAAGAACTCCGACAGGGCGCGCCAGACCGTGCGCAGCTCATAGGCATGACAGAACGCCTCGAGCGCAGCACGATCCGGCTGCATGCGGAAGGCCTCCGCATCGTAGTGCAGCTCCGGCACATGACATTCGATCGTGGCGAGCTGCTTGGAGAGCAGTGCCTGTTCGCGATACGCCACGAGCGACGTGCTGAGCTTTTTCCCACTGACCTCTGCGGCGTGGTCGAGAACGTTCTCGATGCTCTCATAGGCGAGCAGGAGCTTTGTCGCCGTCTTCGGGCCGACACCGGGCACGCCCGGAATGTTGTCCGAGCTGTCGCCCATCAGCCCTTTCATATCAATCAGGCGAATCGGCGGAAAGCCGTACTCCTCCTCAAACGTCGCCGTATCATACACCTTCGTCTCGCTGATGCCCTTCTTCGTCAAAAGGACGGTGAGCTGCGGGCGAATGAGCTGCAGGGCATCGCGGTCGCCCGTAATCACGCGCGTCTCCACACCCTCTGCCGCCGCCTGCGCGGCGAGCGTACCGATGATGTCGTCCGCCTCGTACTCATCCCGTTCGAGAAAGGGGATGCCGAGCGCCTCCGTCAGCTCCTTCAGCAGCGGAATCTGAGCGATCAACTCCTCCGGCGTCTTGTCCCGCGTCCCCTTGTAGTCGGGATAGAGCGCCGTGCGAAACGTCGTACGGCTCTTATCGAATGCGATGACGATCTGGGTCGGGGACAGCTCCTTCAGAAGCTTTACGAGCATCATGGCAAAGCCATGTACTGCGTTCGTATGAATCCCGCGCGCATTTGGCGGGAGCTGCAGCGCATAGAACGCGCGAAAGAAGAGACTGCTCCCGTCAATGACCGCAAATATTCCGCTGCTCACAGGTTCGGCTTGTCCTGATCCTCAAGCCGCATGAGGATGAAGATGTAGTCCGAGAGACGGTTGAGATAACGCAGGTCGATCTCTGCCACCGAGCCGCGCCGTGCCAGTGTCCACGCATGGCGCTCCGCCGCCCGTGCCGTCGTGCGCGCGAGATCGAGCATTGCGCTCGACTTCTTGTCGCCCGGAATGATGAACTCCCGCAGCTCGGGCAGGCTCTCCTCAATGCCCGCGATCGATTTCTCGATGCAGTCAACCATTTCCTCTGTGACGCGCGGCGCCTTGTTGCGGCTCGCGAAGTCTGCCATGAGCATCCCGAGCTGCTTCTGCAGGTTGTAGATGTGCTCCTTGACCTGGGGGCTCGTCGCAAAGGCACGCGCCATGCCGAGGGTTGAGCCGAGGCTGTCCACGGCTCCATAGACCTCCACGCGCATATCATCCTTTGCGATGCGCTCTCCCGTAAAAAGACTCGTCATGCCCTGATCGCCGGTTTGTCGTTACACTCATCGTCATGTTCCTCCTCTGCCGATAAATGCACCCGATCATACCGTGTATGATCGGGCACAGCAAACATCATTATAGTCTAGAAAATCTCCGTCTCACTGAAGAAGATATGCACCTCGCGCGCCGCACTCTCGGGGCTGTCGGATGCGTGAACGGCATTCTCGCTCCCATTTTTCGCGAAGCGTTTGCGGATCGTTCCCTCGGCCGCGTTCGCAGGATTCGTCGCACCGTGCAGCTCGCGCACGCGCGCAATCGCATTATCTCCTGCGAGTACCATCGCCACGAGCGGTGCCGAGGTCATGAATGCGGCAAGCTCTCCGTAAAACGGCTTTTCGAGATGCTCTGCATAGTGGATGCGCGCGATGCGGTCCGTCATCTGCATCATCTTCATCGCGCGGATCTCAAGTCCCGCCTCCTCGTATGCCTTCGTAATGTCCCCGATGTGGTGGGCACCGACAGCATCCGGCTTAATGAGAACCAAGGTACGTTCCATTACTTCATCTCCTCAATGATACGTTTATACTCTGCTCCAAGGTCGGCGTAGTTGAGTGCCGCCGCCTGAAGTGCCTCGATTTCATCGTCGCGCAGGGCGCGTACGATCTGTGCGGGATTGCCAAACACAAGGGAATTCGACGGAATCTTCTTATGCTGCGAGAGAAACGTCCCCGCGCCGATCACGACATTTTCGCCGATCTCGGAGTAGCCCATGATGATCGAGCCCATGCCAACCAGCGTATTCGACCCGATATGGCAGGTGTGCACCACGGCGTTGTGCCCGATGATAACACCATCATCGATCCGTACAGGCGCATCACGCATCACATGAATCGTCGCGTTCTCTTGAACGTTGGTATTCTTTCCAATCGTAATCGGCTGAAAATCTCCACGCACGACAGCACCGAACCAGACACTCGAACCGGCTCCGATGGTCACGTCGCCGATCACGGCCGCCGTGGGCGCGATAAATGCCGTTTCATCAATAACGGGGGTCTTCCCGCGATAGGGCAGAATGATTTTATCCACCAATACGCGCCTCCTTCATGCAGCTTCCCTATCTTCATACAAACGTATTATAACACGCTTATTCCTTCTCCAACAAGAGTTTTTTCAGGATGCGGATATGCGCCGTGCGCAGCCATGCACCGATCTCCGCACCGCGCAGCGCGGGCGGCGCGTCACGCCCCGTCACCACGCGCATTGCCGCAAGATACGCCGCTCCATCCTGCAGATAGCGCGGCAAGCTGCCGTGATCGGCGCGGATCACGATATTAAAATCGGCGATGGAAAGCCCCGATGATTCAATTCCAAACAATAGGTCGACGATCTTTCCGGGATGTGTCAGCCGCGGTGCACGCATGTGCTGGCGAATCACGAACGCCGCCGCCTTTCGCCACTCATGCGGGAGCGTCATGCGCTGATTCCATGTGGCCAGCACCTCTGTTCCCGTCACCTCGTGGCCGTAGTGATGCGGGAGCATCTCCTGCGGCGTCCGCCCCTTGCCGAGATCATGCGCAAGCGCAGCGAAGCGGACGACGATATTGTCTGACCTCTCTGCGACAGCATCGAGCATCGCCATCGTATGAGCATAGGCATCGCCCTCGGGATGAAACTCTTTCGGCTGCGTCTGTCCGATGAGTGCCGCAACCTCGGGGAACGTCACTGTGAGGAGATCGGCCGCACGCAGCACGCCAAAGAACACGGAGGGACGCGAGGTCATCAGCGCACGCCGCAGCTCCCCCATCAGACGCTCAGACGGTTCATGCTGCAGCTCCTCCGCACAGGCTCGCATCAATGCCAGCGTCTTCTCCTCCACCGTGTACCCGAACTCCGCCGCCTGCCGTGCCGCACGAAGGGCACGCACGGGATCCTCTAAGAAATGCGGCGATACGGCACGGATGATCCCTGCCGCAATATCTTCCTGTCCGCCGTAGGGATCGAGCAGTGTGCCCGCCGGCAGCTCCACCGCCATCGCATTCATCGTCGTATCGCGGCGATAGAGATCCTCTTCGATGGTCACCGTCGGATCAAATATTACATCAAAGCCGCGGTACCCCGCTCCCGTCTTGCGCTCTCTGCGTGCAAAGGCGACCTCGGAGCGCACGCCGCCAATGCGCACATGATAGACGGGAAACCCCTTGCCGATCTTCTCCGCCCGCGGGAAGTGCGCACAGAACTCCGCTTCCGTCAGCCCCGTGACAACATAGTCCACATCCTTCGGCGGTACACCGCGGACGGCATCGCGGACACAGCCGCCAACGCGGAAACGTGCGCTCCTGCACCGCGCACCGCCGCCACGAACGCCCCCTCTGTCATGCGTTCACCTCCTCGCACATAAAGGAAGCACTGATAAATTCGGTACAACCATCTTGACGCATCTTTTTTGCCCGCACTTCGGCGGAAAATCCTCCACAGAGCACCACTCTGCGTCCGGTTTTCCACCTCGTTCGGACGAAAAAATCTGCGCCAATCTGGCAGACCTCATTTTATCAGTGATTCCTAAAATAAAAAGCACCACATAGAGAAGTACGGATACACGCGACGCGCCGCCTTGGCACATCTTTTCGCGCGGTCTTTATCGACAAATCCTCCACATAGCTCTTGCTATGCGTCCGATTCGTCACCTTGACCGAACAAAAATCTGAACCAATCTGACGGGCTTCATCGTATCAGCGATTCCCTGTGTGATGCACTCATGTCGATTGGTGGGCCCACTTGGACTTGAACCAAGGACCGACCGGTTATGAGCCGGTTGCTCTAACCAACTGAGCTATAGGCCCCAAACAAAGTGGAGCATACCGTCTGGGAAACTCTGCTTCCATCAGCGATCTCCCAAGAGCTTCTGCGCTTCACTTTCAAAAAAACCTGCGCAGTGCGCAGGTATAAAAAACGATGGAGCGGAAAACGAGGCTCGAACTCGCGACCCCCACCTTGGCAAGGTGGTGCTCTACCACTGAGCTACTTCCGCATCCTGACAGTGCTGTCAATCAACGGATACTATTCTAACAAGAGACAGGATTTCTGTCAAGGAGGAATTTTCATCGTTCTCATGAAAAAATCCGCGCTGAAGATCAGCGCGGATTCCTATATTCCATTTACACCTTGAACTTGTCCGTCTCCGTCTGCAGATCGTTTGCCATATTGGCAAGGCTGCGGCTCGACGATGCGATCTCCTCCATGCCGGCCGCCTGTTCCTCCGTCGCGGCGGATACGTTTTGCGACTCACTGCCGATGCCCTTGGCGGAGGTGTCCACCTCGCCCATACCGTCGACAATCGAGCCCATATTCTCGCGCAGCTGGAGCACACGCTCGCTGACCGCCAGTGATGCCTTCTTGACATCCCCAATCATCGTGAGAATCTCAGAGAAGCTCTCGCCCGTCGCGGTGACGTTCTCCTTCCCCTTCTCTGCCTCACGGCGTCCTTCTTCCATCGAGGCGACCGCCTGATTGGTCTCCTCCTGAATGCTTTGGATGAGCTCAGAGATCTTCTGCGATGCGTTCTGCGACTCCTCAGCGAGCTTGCGCACCTCCTCGGCGACGACTGCGAATCCACGCCCATGCTCGCCGGCGCGTGCCGCCTCGATCGCCGCGTTGAGTGCGAGCAGATTCGTCTGCCCCGAGATATTCGAGATGATCTCGACGATGTTGCCGATCTCCTTCGAGCGCTCGCCGAGCTTGCCGACGATCTCGCCCGTCTGTTGAACCGTCTGGGCGATCGAGTTCATCTGCTCGACCGTGGACTGAACGAAGGCATTCCCCTCGGTCGCCTTCTGCGCCGTCGCCTGCGTCTGCTCGCGTGCATGACGCTGATTCGTGATGACCTCCTCCAGACCGCGCTGGAAGTCATCTATCGTCTCGCTGCTCTTCGTGACAATCGACATCTGCTTCTCGGCCGCCTCGGCAACTTCTGTGATGGACTGCGCCACATTCTGTGTCACCTGTGCCGACTGGTTCGCATTCGCCGTCAGTTCCTCAGACGAGCCTGCCACATCCGTCGCCGTCGCCTTGATCTTACGGATCATCTTCTGCATGCTCTCGACCATCGTATTGAACTGATGGGCAATATGGGCAAACTCATCGTCGCCGTCAAGCATGATCTTCGAGCGCAGATCGCCCGCTGCGATATGACGTGCACCCTCCAGAATCGTATCCACGGAGTTCTTGATGCTGCGCAGGAGCAAAACAAGTGTGATGACGGAGAGAACGACGACAATGATAAGCGCAACGAGCGTCGTCGTCTTGACGCCGGAGAATACACTCTCGCTGTGCGCCATCTCCGCGCGGGCAAGACGCACGCTGTCCGCCTTGTCCTCCTCGAGGATATCGGACATGCGCTTGTAGACATCCGACTGTTCCGTGAGTGCGAGCGTAATTGCCGCCTCATGATCGCCTGCATCCAAGAGAGTGGTTGCACGTTGACGCACGTCTGCATACGCCTTGCGCTCTTCTTTCAGCTTATTGAGGCGTGCCAGCTTCTGTGAGCGATCCGACTCGTTAGGGAACGGAGCCTCCTGAATCGCCTGTTCGTACTCCTCGTATGCCTTATTCAGTTTCGGTGTGAGCTGGGACATAAGCCCCTCTGCCTGAGATCGCTCCGACGGATCCGACGCCATGATGCGCATCAGCTCATACTCGCGCCCGTCGGCCGAGAGCGCCTGCACTTGGCTGCCCACGTTAAGAACATGTGCCCACTTGAACACGCTGACCGTGTTCTCATTCAGCGTACTGCCTGAATGGTTCGCATAGAATCCGTAAGCGCCAAACATGACCACCAGGAATCCGACGCTCAGCACAATTTCTTTGCCACTGACATTTCTTAATTCCCTCCAAAATTCCCGCATAGAGACAAGAAACACACTGCACCGACGGTTCTCATCTGCACAGCATGTCACTCACTTCTCTATGACAAATCAATAGGTTTCTCTTAGATATTTTTCATTATAGCACCATCATTAGAAAATTACCATATAGCGAGATATTTTTTTCTATGGTATACTAATACACATCATTCGAATCAATAGATAAGAGGACAGACAGCTATGGCAAAAATGTTAAAAAAACTGCAAAGCAAGACAGCACCGCCGAAGGAAGAGAAGCAGCAGCGCCCGCCGGGCAAGGATTACGTGCTCCTCATCCTGATGGCGATGTCCGTGATCCTCGTCATCGCGGCATGGGATACCCTCGACACGTTGACGATCACCATGTACATTCTGCTGACGCTCTCGCTCGGACTGACGTATACGCGCCGCCATGCGGCAGATCGCCTCACAGAGACACAGATGATGCTCGTCACGCGCGGCAGCATGGTCACCATCGGCATCGCAGGCGCACTTTCCTGCTCGATGCCTACTATCGCTACATCGCATAGTGACGTACAAAGGCCCCGACCCGCATTGGGTCGGGGCTTTTTCTATTCATCTGCCGCATCCCGTTCGCTCCGCGCACGAAATTGTCCCGGTGTGCAGTTCATGTATTTCTTGAACACGAGTGTAAAGTACTTATAGTCCTGAAACCCGACGCGTGCGCCGATCTCATAGATTCTCCCATCCCCCGCGCGAAGATATTCCGCCGCACGCAGAATGCGGTAGCGATTGAGGAAATCATTAAAGGTGTACTTCGTATCCTGTTTGAAGCACTTCTGCAGATAGGCCTCGGACACTCCATACTCGGCGGCAATATCCCGCAGCGACAGTCGCTCTGCATAGTCCGCGCGAATGCGGCGCAGGAGTTTTCCCGTATATTTGCCGACGGGTGCCCCCGCCGATGGAAAAATCTCCACTGGTGCAGATGCGGCATATTCCTGCGCCAGCCGCCGTGTCTCTGCCCTCCGGCGCAGGCGTTCCTTCGCACGTACAAGGCTCTCGTGAAGCGCATCGAAGTCCACGGGCTTCAGCAAATACTCCGTGACATCGAGAGAGATCGCGCGTTTGGCGTAGCTGAATTCATCGTACCCCGAGAGAATGATCGCCTCATAGCCGCGATCTCTCCTCTGTTCGAGCATCCCGAGCCCGTCGAGGTACGGCATCTTCACATCAGTGATAACAATATCCGGGCGGAGTGTATCGATTTTTCTAGCCCGTCTATGCCGTCCATCGCCTCACCAACCACCACACAGTCCTCCTTCAGCCAATCCACCGCATAGAGGAGTCCGCGGCGAATGATATCTTCATCCTCAACGAGCAAAACTTTATCCATGTTCTTCCCCCCTGCTGTAGAGGCATCTGCAGGATGACCTTCAGCCCGTTTCTATACTCCGCAATCGTCACGCCATAGGCACCGCCGTAGAGCAGGCGGAGCACCCGATGCACATTGTAGAGGCCGATGTGTTCTGGCTCTGCCGACGCCGACGCGAGCATGGCGCATATCTCTGTATACTTTGCCGAGGTCATGCCTGGACCATCATCTATCACACACAGCAGCAGATCTCCCTGCTCCGCGCGGCACTCGACACGCAGGCGCAGTTCACGCGTCTGCTCCAGTCCATGGACAATGCTGTTTTCGACAATCGGCTGAAGGAGCAGTTTTGGCACACGGCAGCTGCGCAGCTGCTCAGGAAGCACGATGTCGTAGGTCAGCCGATCGCCGTAGCGCATCTTCTGGAGGGTCAAATAATCCTCCACATAGCGGATGTCCACGGCAAGCTCTGCCGTGTCCCCACTCGCACGAAGTCCGTAGCGCATCAGGCGGGCAAAGGCGACAACCATCTCTGAGGCGCGCTTTGGATCGATGAGGATCTCATAGCGCAGTGCCTCCATTACGTTAAAGACAAAATGTGGATTGAACTGTCCCTTAAGCTGGCGCACCTCCATACGGCGCTTGCGCTCGGCAAGCTCTGCATTGCGTGCGAGCAGACGTCGGATGCGCGCGAGCATCGCATTATAGTCTGCATAGAGAACATCAAACTCATAGAAGCTCTGCGGCAGATCCTGCGGTCCCATATCGCCGTCCCGGCACGCACGCACTGCACGCAGAAGCCCGTCGACAGAGCGCAGGCTGCGCTCCGTCACTCTGCGCGTGAGCATCGGCATAGAGAGAAGGAGCAATACACTGAGCGTAAACAGAAAGACGGCTCCAGTCGCAGCAAGCTGCTGCTGCCGCAAGAGCGAGGTCATCGCGACAACGCGTACACGTCCCTGTGCACAGGACTGCACAGCGGCATAGGCAGGCTGCCCATCTATTTCTGTCCTGCCGCTCTCCTCCACCGATGCCGTAAACTTTCCAAGTGTCTTTCTGTCAGGCGATCCGTTGCAAAGATCACATGGTCAAAGGGATCCATCAGGACGACCTGGTCAGCGCCGCCACGTATGGCGAGTGCACGGAACGCCTCGGTTCGCAGAGCAAAGACGAGATAGCCTGCCGCGCCGCTGTCATCACGGGGCACAACAGCAGAAAAAGCATACACTGCCCCCTGATCATAGGCCAGCGGCAAAAGCACCGTGCTGCTCACCGTGACATCCGGCATCCGGTTCAGACGTAACAGTTCCCTGCGGATACCGTCATGACGGGAAAAGCTGTCACTGTTTACCGCGTAGAGATTCGACGCGCATACTGTCCCATCCTCCCGCAACAAGGCAAAATCGGCGCGTAAGGGGCCTGCGAACGAGAATGCATAGAGACGGCGGTATGCCTCCGTAACCGTCTGCCCATCCAGTGCACCGCGTATATCCTCCGTGCGAGCAAGGTTCTGTACCCCCCTCATCATAACGCTGCCACTCGGCATCCGCCACTGCTGCGATCGCCGCGCATTCCTGCTCCGTCTCACGAACGACATAGATTTCATAGTAAAAAACGACAAACACAGCATAACTGATGAGCATCAGTGCAATAAAGGCAAGGATGGAACGCATGAAAAGGCGGCGGATATACGCACGAAAACGAACCGACTGTGCCACGTATCCTCCCACCTTCTCTTCCAATATAATCAGTCTTTCCGAAATATTATAAAACGAGAGTGCTGCAAATGCAACGCTCTCGTTTTCAACCGTATCACTGGCGTCTGCCCGACACGATCAGAAAAAGTGGATCAAATACTGATATCGCGCCGCCCTGTTACTTTGTAGAAGAGCAACAGGGAGAGGATGGACGTAACCGTAAGGATAGTCGCATAGGCGGAGGCATTTCCATAATTGCCGCGTATGACCTCCGTATAGATCGAGACAGTCAATGTTTGATTGGCGTTGGTATAGAGGATAATCGACGAGCTCAGCTCGCTGATGATCGTCACCCAACTCATGATCGCGCCCGCGCAGACCCCCGGCAGCATCATCGGCACGGTCACGCGTGCGAACGTCGTCATCTCCGATGCACCGAGCGACACCGCCGCCTCCTCGATGCTGGGGCTGATCTGTCCGAGGGCTGCGGCACTCGATCGCACCGTATATGGCATCCGTCGTACACTAAACGCGATGATCATGATGAGCATGGTCCCGCTGATGACAATCGGCGGGCTGTTGAACGCGAAGAGGAAGGCAATGCCGAGCACCGAGCCCGGGATGATAAAGGGAAACATCGTAATCGTATCGAGCGCATTGTTGACCGCATTTCTCTTACGCATGCTCAGATAGGCGACGAGAACACCGATCACGACTACGACGGCAATGCTGAGTATCCCAAGCAAATAGGTGTTCAGCACCGCATCGTTATCCTTCGCAAAGAGCGTCGCCTCATAGCTCTGCAGGGCATAGCCGCCCGTAAAGACCTGCCCACCGTTACTGCGGAGGAACGACGTATAGATCACGACGACCTGTGGCAAGATCGCAAGCCCTGTCACAAGATAGGCAAAGCCATGGGCGACGATATTGCGCAGCCCCGACGCACGCTCTGCACTCATCGGCTTGAGTGCAGTCATGGCATAGGTGCTCCGCCGTGCCAGTATCCGCTGCGCGAAGAACATGGCAAGGGTCAGTCCGATCATGATGACGCAGATTGCCGCGGCAAATCCATCGTCGCCGCCAACCTCCCCCATGAACTGTGTATAGACGAGGACAGGCATCGTCTTATAGCCCTCTCCGATCAGCATAGGCGTACCAAAGTCGGCAAAAACACGCATAAAGACGAGCAGTGAGCTCGCGAGAAGTGTTGGCATCACGAGCGGCACGATAATGCGGCGAATCCGCCCGATGCGCCCGCAGCCAAGGCTCTCCGCCGCCTCGTTCAACGAGTTGTCCATATTCTTCAGCGCACCCGAGACATAGATATAGACGAGAGGGAAGGACTGTAACGTAAAGACGAGCAGGATCCCCGCAAAGCCGTACACACCATCAAAGGAAAGACCGAAGGTACTGTTCACCAGCTGCGTTATGACACCATTACGCCCGAGCAGCTGAATCCATGCGTATGCACCGATGAACGGCGGCGAAAGATAGGAGATGACGATGAGAATGTTGAGAAAGCTGCTCCCACGTATTTCACACTGCGCATCAGATACGCCATAGGCAGACCGAGTGCCGCCGAGAGCATCGTCGCACAGACCGTGACGCAGAGGCTATTCACCATCGTCTCCCAATAGAATCGCTTGGTGAAGAACCGTGCAAAGTAGTCCCATGTCACCCCGCCGGAGAATGGATCGACGAAGCTCTTATAGAGGACAAGCACAAGCGGATAGAGGACAAAGATGCCAAATGCTGCGAGGATGAGAATACTGAGAATCGACCATACCGATAGACCTTTTCCCGCGCCGCCCTTCATGACAGATCACCTTCGATCAACGTCGTCTCCGCATCAGCGCGGAAAACATTGATGCGCTCCGCCTTGACGCGCAGCGTAACGCGTGTGCCGTCGACGAGTAAGGCACCGTCTTCCTGACCGCGGATCGCCTCGACAGCCCGCCCCTGCGCCGTCTCGAGGAAATAGTGTGTCGTCAGGCCAAGGAATACACTGCTCTTTACAACAGCAGGGATACCGTCCCCCCTCGCCCTCCGTTATGATAAATTCCTCCGGGCGAACGGAGACGACCACCGCTTGTCCATCAAACGCCTCAGCGGCAAGATTCTGCATTGGCACGCGGTAGTCCGGCAGGAGCTCAACCGACTTGCGGTCGGCCTCTGAGCGCACGACCCCGTCAAAGAGATTCGAGAGTCCGATGAAGGTTGAGACAAAGACATCGGCAGGACGGCGGTAGATCTGCTGCGGGCTGCCGATCTGACGGACAACACCGCCCTCCATGACCGCGATACGATCGGAGACGGCAAGCGCTTCCTCCTGATCGTGTGTAACATAAACGGTCGTTATGTCGATCTGTCGCTGGATCTGCTTGATCGCATTGCGCATCTCCACGCGCAGCTTCGCATCGAGATTGGAGAGCGGCTCATCCATGAGCAGCACCTCCGGTGCGATGACAATAGCACGTGCGAGCGCGACACGCTGCTGCTGCCCCCCTGAGAGCGCCGTCGGCATACGGTCACGCAGTGCATCGATCTTCACCACGCGTAGAATCTCGTCGACGCGGCGGTCGATCTCCTCTGCGCTGACACCGCGCATCTTCAGACCGAACGCGACATTATCGCGCACGGACATGTGCGGGAAGATGGCGTAGTTCTGAAACACCATCCCCATGTTGCGCTGATTCGGCGGGACATCATTGATACGACGATCGCCGATCCGTATCTCACCGCCCTCAATCGAATTGAAGCCGATAATCATGCGGAGCAGCGTTGTCTTTCCACAACCTGATGGTCCGAGCAGTGTAAAGAACTCACCCGGCCGAACATCGAGAGACAGCCCGTCGATGACCGTGTGATCGCCATATTTTTTTACAACATTATCAATATGAATGGATACACTCACCGTGTTCCCCCCCCTTTTTTGAAAAAAGCGAATTGCACACGCCTTGCGGCGGCAGCAATTCGCTCCTGTCAGGCTATCTGCTACTGTTTGAAATTCTCGAGGTGCTTATTCCACATCGCAACGATCTCATTCTTATGTTGTGCTACCCATCCCTCATCGTAGTTCGGGAAGAGTGCAATGTCCTTCATCGGGGTCATATAGGATGCGAGCGTCACATCCTTGCGCAGGGGGCGCACCGTCAGCTCCTTGCCAGCTGCTTCCTGAATTTCTGCGAGAGCATATAGTCAACGAACTTCTTCGCATTCTCCGGATGCTTGCAGTCCTTGATGATCTGTACTGACTCACCGGGGAAGATCGCACCTTCCTTGGGGAAGACCACACGCACAGGCGCACCATTTTTCACATAGGTTGCCGCAGGATCCTCCCACGTGAGACCAACCGTATACTCACCGTCCGCCACACCCTTGTGGACGCCACCTGAGCTGTTCAGTATCTTACCATCGAGATTTGCGATGAACTGATCGACGTATGCCCATGCTGTATCCGACATGGGGTCGCCGTTCGTCCCCTTGGCATAGAGCATGGCGATCAGTGACTGCAATGCCGAATTCGATGCTGCTGGATCACCGAAGGCGATCTTCCCCTTCAAGGCAGGATTGAGAAGATCCTCAAAACTGTCGATCTTCATATCCCCCGCCAGATTCTTATTAACGATCATGACGGTCGGATCGGCAAAGGCGGGAGAGAAGTATCCCGTCTTATTGCGAAACGCCTCCATCATATTCGCATCCTCAGGGGAGACATACTCCATAAAGAGATCTTTCTGCGACTCGAGCGTCATCTGATCCGACGCCCAGAGAATATCCCCCCTGTGGGTTCCCCTTCTCCGAGGCCACGCGCTTGAGGAGAGGTCCCGTCCCTGCCACAATGACATTGACCTTGATGCCCGTGTCCTTTTCAAAATTCGGGATGACGAGATTGTTTAGGCTCTCACTGCGTGCCGTATAGACCGTGAGCACCTTCTCCTCCTCGCCGCCTGCCGCCTTCTTGTCCGTGCCGCCGCCACAGCCTGCGAGCATCGTTCCCGCGACCGCAGCTGCCGCCAAGACGGACAGCCACTTCTTCATCCGTTTCATTCTTCTTCCTCCTCACAGCAGTAAAATTCTGTTAATTGTGATTTTATCATATTCTACAAATTTGTATATCCACAAAACAAAAGCACTATCCAAAATACAAAACAAAAAACCAACCTGCATACACAGATTGGTTATTTTTTACAAGCTGAAATTCTCTCCGAGATAGAATTTACGCGCAATGGGGCTCTCAGCGATGGTCTTGCTGTCGCCTTCGAGGAGGAGCTTGCCCTCGCTGAGGAGGTAGACACGGTCGACGATGTGGAGCGTCTCACGGACGTTGTGGTCGGTGATGAGGATCCCCATGCCGCGTTGGCGCAGATATTCGATGATCTCCTGAATGTCTGCAACGGCGAGCGGGTCGACGCCCGCAAACGGCTCGTCGAGCAGGATGAACTGCGGTTCGAGCGCAAGGCAGCGCGCGATCTCGACGCGCCGCCGTTCGCCGCCCGAGAGCTCCGTCCCGCGGCGGTCGCGGACGTGTCCGATGTGGAACTCCTCGAGCAGGGCATCCAGCTTGTGTTTCTGCTCCGCTGCCGAGAGCTTTGTCGTCTCCAAGATAGCGGCGATGTTCTCCGTGACAGTGAGCTTACGGAAGATGGACGGCTCCTGCGTGAGGTAGCTGATGCCGAGTTCGGCACGGCGATACATGGGATAGTCCGTGATGCAGATGTCGGAGAGATAGACATCACCGTGCGTCGGCTTCTCCAGACCGACGATCATGTAGAATGTCGTCGTCTTTCCGGCACCGTTCGGCCCGAGGAGTCCGACGATCTCGCCCTTGTCGATGCGCACAGAGATGCGGTCGACCACGGTACGGCTGCCGAACTTCTTGATGAGGCTGCGGGATTCAAGATGCATAGCTCTCGCTCCTCACTGTGTCACAGCGGTGCCGTCATCGGCGAGGTAGACGGTCATGTGATTGCTGCGCGCTGTATTGTTGCCCTGATATACCCACGCATTCCCATCCAGCTCGACGTAGGGTCTTGGGTCATTGCCATAGTAGTCCATGCGGTCGCCGCCGCCCTCAAGATCACGCGCGGGACTCGTGACATGTGCGTTTCCGATCCCCGTAAAGCGGCTCTGCTTCAGCCATCCCTCAAGATGATCCGCTGAGAGCGTGCCGTCGGGGCTCGTGATCGTCCCGCCCGAGGAGGCGACAATGTGGTCATCCTGCGCGGGATAATAGTCCACCAGAGGTCCCGTAAAGGTGCGGCCTGCCTTTGCCATGTGGACGCTGCCGCTCGCCTGCCAATGCTCCTGCCCTGCGGCAAGGAGGCGGTCACAGGAGAGGTTCATGTCCTCACGCTGCGCGCGAACATTCCCCTCAATGGTACCCTCCTGCGTCTTTGTGTTGTACGTGGCACGTGCACCCTCGATTTTCCCCGCTCCCTGATCCACGTGTACGCCGCCTTCGGCTGTGACGACGCCCGTTCGCGTATCGTAGGTCAGACGATCCGCCGTGAGATTCGTCGGATCTGCGTTCTGCGGAGCCGCCAGACCTGCCGTACAGACCGCGCCTGCCGCAAGCAGGAGCAGTACACCGCGGCAAATATTCCTCTTCGTCATTTTACGTCCCTCCCCTTAATAATGTGCGCATTCCCCTCGATGGCAAATTTCTCAAATTCATCCGCACTCGTAATACGATCCCCGCTCGCGCACAGATCATCACGTGTGAGGACGGCGCTCCCCTCCGCTGCCAGCTCTTTTTTCGCAGCGGTCCAGTGCAGGGCGTTCGCGCGCAGGGTGACCCCATTGCTGCTCTCGGCGTATATGCCGCCTGTGAGGACAACGTCATGCGTTGTGCTGTCCATGTGCCCCGTATCAGCTTTCAGCGAGAGTGTATTCCCATCCTCGCTGTAGAAGGTTCCCTCGATGCCCTTCATCGTCGTGTCCTGCGTATCGATATCCACACTCATATTCTGCGCGGTAAGCGTCCAGACCGTACGCCCATCCTGCTCCTCATGGAGCGTGTTGTCCTCATAGGACATGATGCGCGGTCCCTGCTGTGCATCCGTCTGTTCGGGCGGCTTCGGCACGGAAAGCACAGCCCAGAGGACAAGCCCGAGGAAGGCGGCCGCCAGAACGCCGCCGATGATTTTATTCCGTGTCATCCGACCTTCTCCTCCTGCCCTGCCGACACATGATGCTTTCCTGTCTTCTGCTCCTCTGGAGACGTATTCCACCGCTTTTGGAACCAGATCCACTGCGTCGGATTCTCGCGGATGATCCGCTCGACGATGGCGGTCATCTGCACGGTAAACTCATGGAGATCGCGGTCACTATCGCCCGTATTCGGGCAGCGCATGATCTCCCCAACAATGACTTATGCTTTCCATTCGGCTGCCGCAGGATGAATGCGGGCACGACGGGGGATCGGAACTTGCGGGAAAAGACCGCCGGTCCGAGTGGGGTCGATGCCGTGCGTCCGAGAAACTCGATGAAGGCACCGCCGGGACCGCCGTCCTGATCGGCAAGAAAGCCGAGCAGTTTGCCGCGCTTCAGCGCACGCGCCGCCGCGATCAGCTCACTCGTTCCGCGCGAGAAAATCTCCACGTGAATCGTCGCACGCAGATCGTCGAGCACACGTGTATACTGGATGTTCGGCTGCGGCTTGGCAATCGCACTGACGGGCATCCCGTTCAGCGTAAATGCCGCCGAGAGCCATTCCCAGCAGCCGATATGACCCGTGAGGACGACGACGCCATGTCCCTCGGCGAGTGCCGCCTGCATACGCTCAAGATGGTCGATCTCGATGTAGTCTCTGAAATTGCGCTCGTTCAGCATGGGCATAGCAAGAATGTCGAGAAAATTCCGCGCCATATTGATAAAGGAGGCACGTACAAGCTTCTTCGCTGCCGCCTCGTCGATACCGAGCGCGGGCATCATGTGCGCGACGGCCCGCCGCCGCATCTTGGCGATGATGAGGTAGTAGAGGTTACCTAGCACCCATCCGAGTGCCAGCAGAATGGGACGCGGCGTGTGGCAGGCAACGCGGCTCATAAACATCAGCGTGCGATAGAGCATGACCACACCTCCTCTTTCTACTGTGAAGCGTCACCATCATCCTGAAATGCTGTAAGGAACTGATCCCACAGCCCCTGTGTCTTCAGGATGATCTCGTAAATTTCGCGCACCGCACCGCGTCCGCCGGGCTGCGCGGCGATAATCTGTGCGATCTCCTTGACCTCGGGAACGGCATCCCCGACGGCACAGGGCAGACCAACCTGGCGCAGGATCGGCAGATCGACAATATCGTCCCCGATATAGGCGATCTCCTCATCCGACAGCCCTGTCTTTGCCTTGATGTCCGCATACGCCTCACGCTTATCAAGGCTGCCCTGATAAACAAGATCAATCCGGAGCTCCTTCGCACGATTCACAACGATGGAGGAGGCGCGCCCCGTAATGAGCGCCGGCCGGATCCCCACCTTACGGGCAAGGGAAATAGCAAGCCCATCACGGGCAAAGAACGGCTTAAATAGCTCGCTGCCATCAGACGCGACGTAAATGCCTCCGTCCGTCAGCACACCGTCCACATCGAGAATCACGCATTTTATCTTCTTTGCACGCGTAATCGCGTCTTCGCGTATCGGCATCAGACCACCCCCTGCCGCAATAGATCCGTCAGATGAACGATCCCCACGGGAACGCCCGCATCGTCAATGACGGGCAGTACCGTGACGGGACGCGGCTGATGCTTCTCCATGACGGAGAGCGCTGCCGCCGCCATCTTGTCCGGTGCAATCGTGAGCGGCGTGGCGAACATGATGCTCTCCACGTCCTTGTCGAGGAACGTGTAGTCCTTTGCGAGCGCACGGCGAATGATGCCGTCCGTGACAAGCCCGATGAACTTCCCGTCCGCATCCACTACGGAGACCGCGCCGAGCCCCTTGTCCGTCATGACAAAGAGTGCATCCTTTGCCGTCGTATGATATGGCACGACGGGATTCTCATCGCCCGTATGCATGACGTTCGCCACGGTGAGCAGGAGCTTGCGCCCGAGCGCCCCGCCCGGATGAAAGAGCGCATAGTCCTCCTTCTTGAAGTCCCGTGCCGCCATGAGTGCCATGGCGAGTGCATCCCCCCATCGCAAGCGTCGCCGTCGTCGAGGCGGTCGGTGCGAGCCCCAAAGGACACGCCTCACGTTCGACACCGATGTCAATGTAAAAGTCCGCACTGCGGCCGAGCTGGGACTTTCGCCGCCCGCTCATGGCGATGATGCGCGCGCCGATGCGATGGATGATTGACAGGATGTTGACGACTTCGTTCGACTCACCGCTGTTCGAGATGGCGATCACGATGTCGTCCGCCGTCACCATGCCGAGATCCCCGTGGAACGCCTCCGCCGGATGCATGAAGAAGGCGGGCGTTCCCGTACTCGCGAGCGTCGCCGCGATCTTGCGTCCGACGTGACCGGATTTCCCATGCCTGTCACGACGACGCGCCCCTTGCACGCAAGGATCGCCTCTGCTGCCGCCTCAAAGTCATCATCGACGCGATCTGCGAGACGCGCGACGGCGTCTGCCTCCAGTTTCAGCGTCTCAACCGCCTTCTGTCGGATGGTACTCTCTTGCATAGTGTTCTCCTAGTTCAGCTTTTTACGCACGACCTCATAGATGGCGAGGGCGTCCTTCAGCAGCTCTTCGAGTTTATCCAGATAGACCATGTTCGCCCCATCCGACAGTGCCTCGGCGGGATTGTCATGCACCTCGAGGAAGAGTCCGTCGACCCCCGCGCCAACAGCGGCGCGCACGAGATACTCCACGAACTCACGCTGCCCCGAGGAGCTCGTCCCGGCACCGCCCGGCAGCTGTACACTGTGCGTTCCGTCAAAGATCACAGGATAGCCGAAGCTGCGCATGATGGGCAGCGCACGCATATCGACGACGAGATTGTTGTAGCCGAAGCTCGCCCCGCGCTCTGTCAGCAGGATGCGCTCGCTGCCGCTCTCATGGATCTTGTCCACGACGTTGCGCATATCGTTCGGCGCGAGGAACTGTCCCTTCTTCACATTGACGACCGCCCCCGTCTGTGCCGCCGCGTGCAGCAGATCGGTCTGGCGCGAGAGAAAGGCGGGGATCTGGAGGATGTCCACGACCTTCGCCGCCGGCTCCGCCTGACACGACTCATGAATATCGGTCACAACGGGAACCCCGAGCTCCTTCTTGATCTGCCCCAGCATCTTCAACCCGTCCGTGAGCCCCGGTCCGCGAAAGCTATGATACGCAGAGCGATTTGCCTTGTCAAAGGAGGCCTTGAACACGTAGGGAATACCGAGCCGATCCGTGATCTCTTTGATGCCGCGTCCGATCATGAGCGAGCGTTCCAGCCCCTCCAGGACGCATGGCCCCGCGAGAAGGACGAGCGGCTCGCCGCCGCCGATCTCAAAATTCGCCAGCTTCACTTTGTTCATGTTCATAGCTCCTTTCAACTGCCGTGTGCACCGCCATACGGTCGTGCTGCATCTGCATTTTACCAGAGTTTCCTACAAAATATATTATAAATACTTCTCATCCTGCGGTCAATCAAGCCCGCGCCGCTGATACTCTGCATTGACCGCCGCCAGATCCTCTCGGTATCAACGCCGATAAAGACGGCGTCCGTCTCCACGACGCGGATACGGTACCCGTTCTCGAGCGCACGCAGCTGCTCCAGAGACTCCGAGCACTCCAGCTCCGTCTGCGCCATCTTCGCGTAGGCGAGCAGAAAGTCCCTGCGGTAGGCATAGATGCCGATGTGCTTATAGACCTTTGCGCCCGCATTGCGTGCATAGGGAATGCACGCACGGGAGAAGTAGAGGGCGTTTCCCGTACGGTCGGCAACGACCTTGACGTTGTTCGGATTCTCCATCTCCGCCGCATCCGTGATCTCCGTTTTCGCCGTCGCCATCATGAGCGCCGTGTCGTGCTCAAACGGAGCGACAAGGGCATCGATTACGGTGGGGTCGATCAGGGGCTCATCGCCCTGCACGTTGATGATGAGGTCGCAGTCCGGGCGCTGTGCAGCGACCTCGGCGAGGCGATCCGTCCCCGTCGCGTGGTCGGCACGCGTCATGACGGCGTTGCCGCCGTGCTCCTCGACGGCCGCACGGATACGTTCGTCATCCGTCGCCACGACAACCTCGTGGACGCGCTGCGCCCTTATTGCCCGCTCATAGACGCGGACGATCATCGGCTTCCCCGCGATATCGCGCAGGGGCTTCCCGGGCAGTCGTGTCGACGCATACCGCGCAGGGATAATGCAGAGAACCTTCATGCGATCACCTCTACTCTAATGGATAACTGAATTTCCACAGTGATAAAGCACGCGAACATCTCGCTGCGCAGGCGGCTATGCACGTATCCTCCGCTGTGAAAATCACCACTTTATCATATCGTATTCTGCTTCCCAAGCTTTGCTGCCAGCTGCTCCTTGAGCGTCTCGAAGAAGACCTCCTGTCCCTTTTGGAACGTGACCTCAACGGAGAGTACATAGATTGGGATGCGCCACTTTGCGCGCACAACATCGCACGGCACCTTCACCGCATCCTTCTCCGTAATGACGATTGCCTCGACGCCAAGCGTCTCCGCGCGGTACAGCACCTCAGCCATATCGCGCTCCCCGTAGTCGTGATGATCGGGATAGCGCATGCTCTCCACCATCTCCACACCGAGATCGGCAAGGGTCTGCTCGAACGAGGCGGGATTGCCGATGGCGGAGACAGCAAGTACCTTCTTTCCCTCCATCTCCGTCACGGGCACGCCGCCCGCACCAATGTCCTCGAACCATGCCGAGAGCTGTACGAACTGGCGCGGCTGATGGATACTTTCGAGGATCAGACCATCCTGATTGTAGCTGCGGAACGTCTCCCAGATATGTTCGATCGCCCCCGGTGCCGCCTGATCGACCTTTGTCATGAGGCAGACATCTGCACGGTTGATGTGCGAGAGCGGTTCACGCAGCGTACCGCGCGGCAGCAAATGCCCGTTGCCGAACACATTCACCGCATCGACGAGGAGAATATCCATATCACGCGCAAGCTGCCAGTGCTGATAGCCATCATCGAGAATCGCCACCTGTGCCCCGAAATGCTCAATGGCATAGCGTCCCGTCACGGCGCGGTGCGGTCCGATGAGGACGGGCACATCCGGCAGGTGCTTGGCGAGCATAAACGCCTCGTCTCCCGCCGTCTCCGCGTCCATCTTCAGTGCACATCCATCCGAGACGATACCGACTGCACCGCGCCACTTGGCACGATAGCCGCGGTTGAGAATGGCGACGCGATACCCCATCGCGTGAATGGCACGCGCCAGATGCTGCGCCGTCGGGGTCTTTCCCGTCCCGCCGACCGTCACGTTGCCGAGACTGATGACAAAGCAGGGGAGCTCCTCTTTTTTGAACCAGCCCCAACGGTACATGGCGAGCTTCAGATTGACCAGCTGTTCATAGATGAGGGAGAACACGTAGAACACGCCCATGATGAGGCGGCGCGTGACGCCGTGTACCTCTTTGTCGTGAACAAGGTCGATGAAATAGGTCTGGAAGTTTGCAACCTTCTGTGTCGCGCGCACGCGATGTGCACTGATGCGCTCCTGTGCGCGCTGAACGCGGCGTGTCTCGTATGCCGCAAGCATATCAACGAGGATCTTGGCGGACTTCTTCGATGCGCCCTTATTCTCGTTGATGATCGCAAGTGTCTCGTGCTCAAGGCGTGCGCGCTCCGCGTCGTCAGCGAAGAGGCGCAGCGTCTCCGCCGTCAGTTCCGCGCCGTTCGTGACCGTCACGACAGCGCTGCGATTGCGGAAAAGCGCATGGATGTCCTTGAAATTGAACATCTGATTTCCGACAATGATCGCCTTGCCGTGCGCCGCCGGCTCAAGGATATTGTGCCCGCCGTGCGGGACAAGGCTGCCGCCGATGTAGATCACATCGCCAAGCCCATAGACGCGGCCGAGCTCACCGACCGTATCGAGAATCACAATGTCCTCGCCGCCCTCCGCTCCTTTCTGGAGATTCTTGCGCGTATTGACCGTAAACCCGGCCTTGCGGCAGAGATGCTCCACCTCCATCGTGCGCAGCACCTCGCGCGGCGCGATGATGAGGCGCACATGCGGATCCTTTGCACGCACAGCGGCAAAGGCGTTGAGCACCAGCTCTTCCTCCCCGCGGTGGGTCGAGCCCGCGATCATGATGCGGCTCGCCCCCGACAGGCCGAGCTCCGCGATCAATGCTGCGCGCTCTTCGGGGCTGACACTCGTATACGCCTGATCGAACTTCGTATTGCCCGTCACGGTGACGAGCTCGCGCGGCGCACCGAGACGCATAATGTAGTCCGCGTCGATGCCCGACTGCATCGCAAAGCATTTCACCGTCCCGATCATCTCGCGCAGCATCCCGAACAAATATTTGTACTGCTTCACGCTGCGGTCGCTGATGCGCCCGTTGACCATCATGACGGGCACATCGAGCTGCTTCGCCTTCTTGAGGAAGTTCGGCCACAGCTCCGTCTCCACGGGCAGAAAGACACGCGGGCGGATGCGTCCCACGACGCGCGCGGCGAGGAACGGCAGGTCGAGCGGGAAATAGATGATCGCGTCCGCATCCTTGATGATGCGGTGCGCCATCTCATAGCCGCCCGTCGTCACGACCGAGACGAGAATGGGCGAATCGGGAAACACCTTGCGGAACTCACGCACGAGCGGACTCGTCGCCACGATCTCTCCGACGGATGCCGCGTGCACCCAGATGGCATTCTTTCCCGCCACCTTGTCAATCGTGTCCTGCGGGTAGAACCCAAAGCTCTGCTTGATGCGCTCGACAAACCGCGCTCCCGTGTGGCGCGCAGCATGAAGATCGGTATGATGATGGTGACGATGAGGATTGCCGCTAAATTGTAGAGAAATCGCATGCGTCACTCTCCCCGAAACTGAATGTCATAGAGATGCTGATAGAGCCCGCCCTTTGCCAGCAGCTCCTCATGGGTTCCCTGCTCCACGATGCGGCCGGCATCAATCACATAGATGCGGTCGGCATGAAGCACCGTGGAAAGACGATGGGCGATGACGAAGCTCGTGCGCCCGACCATCAGATTGTCGAGCGCCGCCTGCACGATCTTCTCGCTCTCCGTATCGAGTGCGGAGGTCGCCTCATCGAGGATGAGGATGCGCGGATCCTTCAGGATGGCGCGCGCGATGGCAATGCGCTGGCGCTGACCACCCGAGATGCTGACGCCGCGCTCCCCGATCTGTGTATCGTAGCCGTGCTCCAGCTGTGTGATGAAATCGTGTGCGTTTGCCGCACGCGCCGCCTCCTCGATCTCCGCATCCGTCGCATCGAGGCGTCCATAGCGGATGTTCTCGCGAATCGTCGTGGAGAACAGCATCGTCTCCTGTGGTACCAGCCCGATCTGTCCGCGCAGTGAGGCGAGTGTGACACTGCGGATGTCGTGTCCGTCCACCGTGATCGCCCCACTGTCCGGCTCATAGAAGCGCGGGATAAGATTCGCAATCGTCGATTTTCCTGCGCCCGAGGGGCCAACAAAGGCGATCATCTCGCCGGGCGCAGCCTCGAGCGTCACCCCGTCGAGTGCCCTGCGCCCTTCCTTGTAGGAGAACGTGACATCCTCGAAACGCACGCGCCCCGTCACAGGGGGAAGCGGCTTGGCGTCGGGACGATCCGTGATGCTCTCCGTGAGATCGACGACGGAGAACACGCGATCCACTGCTGCCATCGCCTTCTGCAGATTTCCATAGATGCGTGAGAGGCGCTTGACGGGATTCGCAAGGTTCACAGCATAGGTGAGGAACGCGACGAACGCGCCCGCCGTGATGTCGCCATTGACGACCTCGTAGCCGCCGAACCAGACGATGAACGTGACCGCAAGAGCAGCGAGGAACTCCACCGTCGGTGTCAGCATGCTCGTCTGCTGAACATTTTTCATCACCGCTTCGAAGTTGCGCTGATTGCTCGCGACAAAACGGTCGATCTCATAGTCCTCACGGACGAAGGACTTCACGACGCGCGTCGCAGAAAAACTCTCCTGCAGGAGTGCCGTGATCTCTGCAAGACGCTCCTGAATCACGGTACTCGATTTCTTGATCTTGCGGCCAAAGATCTTCATTGCCTGCCCGACCATCGGAATGACGATAAGCGTCAGCAGAGAGAGCTTCCAATCCAGATAGAACATGAGGGCAAGCGATCCGATGAGGATACAGCCCTCCGTCACGAGGTCGATGAGGTTGTCGACGAGTGCCGACTGGATCGCCGCAACATCGTTCGTGACGAAGCTCATGATCTCGCCCGTCTGGTGGCGGTCGTAGTACGCGAGCGGCATCCGCTGGAACTTGCGGAACATCACCTCGCGTACATCGATGATCACCTTCTGCCCGATGTAGGAGACGAGGTAGGACTGCCCAAAGTAAAAAATTCCGCGCAGGAAAAAGATGACAACGATGCCGATGCAGATGGCGTTCAGCAGAGCCATGTTCTTGTCGGCGAGAACGTCGTCGATCATGTCCTTGATAATCCACGGGACGTAGAGATTCGCCGCCGAGGCAAGGATGATGCACACGACCGCCAGCGCGAATTTCTTTACGTACGGCCGCATGTAGGTCAGCAGTCTCTTATAGTTCTTCATAGGTCTCCTACGGGGTACAATATCTCTTGCGTCCAAGCGCGAGAATCTTCTCCGCCACACGGCGTGCCGCATGGGGTTCACCAAGACGTGCTGACGCGCGTGAAAGGCGTTCCGTCACGTAGCGGCGCTCCGCGCCGTCCGCGATGATCTTCTCCATCTCCGCCGCGATGCGGTCGGGCTGCACCGCTCCCTGCAGCAGCTCTGTCTCAAACGTCTCGCCGAGCAGGATGTTCGGCAGGGAAAAGCGCGGCACATCGACGAGGAGCCGCCCGATGAGATAGGAGAGTGCCGACATCCGATAGAGGACGACAGCGGGCAGCCCCATGAGCGCCGCCTCCATCACCACCGTGCCCGAGGTTGCCATCGCAGCGCGTGCGAGCCCCATGAGGGCATAGCGCGCGTCGTGGGTCAGCGTCACCTCCGCCGCGGAGGCGGCAAGATGCGCTCTGATACGCTCCTCATCCACGCCACCCGCGACGGGAAGAAAGAACCGGCGCGCAGGGTCTGCCGCGCCGAGCCGCTCTGCCGCCCCCAGCATGGGAGGAAGGAGGCGCTCGATCTCCTCACGGCGACTGCCTGGGAGAAGCAGGATCGGCACATCGTCCGCGCCGACGCCGAAGTGACGCCGTGCCTCTGCGGGCGACATCTCGGCACGCACCGTATCGACGAGCGGATTGCCAACGAACGAGATGTTCGCCCCCGCCGCCTCGTAGGGCGGCAGCTCATGCGGGAAAATCGCGACGATCTCATCGGCGAGGGCCGCGCAGGACTTCGCGCGCCCCTTACGCCATGCCCACGCAGACGGAGGAATATAAGAAAAGACGGGAATCCCCCGCTCCTTTGCCCGCGCCGCCAGCCGCCAGTTAAAATCCGGATAGTCGATGATGACGAGCACATCGGGATGCTCCTCGTCCATCAAGTGCGTCAAATCATCAAGCAACGCGAAAATTCGGCGGAGATTCAAAATCACCGCCGAAATGCCCATCACATTGTAGTCCGCATAATTTTGACGGAGCGTCACTCCCGCCGCAGCCATCTCCGTACCGCCGAAGCCGATCAGCTTCACCGACGGATCCAGTGTGCGCAGTTCACGCGCTAACGCTGCCCCGTGGAGATCGCCGGAGGTCTCCCCCGCCGAAAGCATGATCTTCAAATGGGCAAGACCTCCTCGGTAGAATCAACAGCAAATACCATCCGTGCCTGCAAGGGACGTCCCACTACATCGCCGCTATTGTAATGCCGTTCGCCTCGGCAAGGGCAATCGCACGCTCCTTGTCCACAAAGAGTGTCTTCCCCGCCTCAATGACGAGCGCAGACGCCTTCACCGCCACCAGCGACTCAATCGTATCGAGCCCGACCGCAGGCACGTCGAAACGGTTGTCCTGCTGTGGCTTTGCCGCCTTTGCGACGACCGCACCGCCTCCGGCCAGCTGCCCGCCGCGGCGGATGCAGGCATCCGTCCCCTCGATCGCCTCAAGAGCCATGACCGCACGGTCTTTCACGACCGTTGTCTGTCCCACATCGAGACGTCCGATCTCGCGCGCCATCTGAAGCCCATACTCCATATCCGCACGCTCCGCATCGCTTGGCTGGCGGCTCGTCAGCACGCCTGCCGCCGGCATCAGCGGGCGGATGAGCGCCGTCTGATCGAGCGGCGTGATACCGACCTTCATCAGCGCACCGACGAACATCATCATGATCGTATCGTCATTCTGATTCGGCAGCTGCATCAGCATCCCGCGCAGCATCTCATCCGGCTGAACCGCACCCGTAAAGAGCAGTTCCTTTGTCACCTTGCCGATCATCGTGACCTTTTGAATCTTTCCTGCTGCAGATACGCCAGAATCGATGCAATCGAGCCGATGCTGATCTCACGATAGACATTCGCCGCATCCTTCAGCTCAGGGTCGCAGTCCGGCAAGAGCGCAATCGCATGCACCTCAAAGCCCTGTGCACGTGCCGCACGCGCACACGCGGCGGGCAGATGTCCGACACCCGCAAGCAGTCCCAGTTTCTCCATAACGTCCCCCCCACTAGTCCTCGTGTCGTTCCCGGCAAATGCCGCGTTCCGCATTGCGGAGGAAGCGCAGCATGTGATCGATCTCCTCACAGGAGTCCACCTCCTGCTCAATCACGGCAATCGCCTGCGTGAGATTCAGTCCCGCACGGTAGAGGATCTTATAGGCCTGCTTGATGCGGCGGCGCACATCGAGCGGGATGCCTGCACGCGAGATGCCGACGCTGTTCAGCCCCACGGCACGCGCGGGATGCCCGTCCACCATGGTGAACGGCACAACGTCCTGCACGAGCTTTGACGTGCCGCCGATCATCGCGTTGCGGCCGATCTTGACAAACTGGTGCACACCCGCCATACCGCCGATCACAACGCCGTCCTCGACGATTGCATGACCCGCCAGCATGGCGGCGTTGCTCATGATAATGTGGTTGCCGAGCACACAGTTATGCGCCACATGGGTATACGCCATCAGCAGGCAGTCGTCGCCAATGCGCGTCTCCTCGCCCTCACCCGTCGCGCGGTGTATGGTCGCGCACTCGCGGATCGTCGTGCGGTCGCCGATGAACGTATAGCTCTTCTCGCCCTTAAACTTCAGATCCTGCGGCACCTCACCGATGGATGCGCCTTGGAAATCTGACAGTCGCGCCCGATCTGCGTCCATTCCTTAATCACGGCGTGTGGGCCGATCTTCGTCCCCTCGCCGATCTGGACATGATCCGAGATGACCGCATAAGGGCCGATCTCCACGTCGCGGGCGATGCGCGCCGTCGGTGCGACCACCGCCGTATCGTGGATATAGGCAAGAACCTTGCTCGTGCCTGTCATCTGTTTCAACTCCTTCAGCCCCACAGGAATCGGGGCAGACATATTCCACTATCCATTACAATCCGACAAAAGGGCAAGACTTTCACATGGCAAAATCAGCCATTATCGCCGGATTTCGCGTTTTATCGTGAATTATGTCCGTTTATCCTGTTATTATGACATTCGATCAAAGATCTTCGCCGTTTTTCAGCGCAAACTTAAAGTCTGCCGATGCGACAAGATCCTCTCCGACATACGCATCCGCATGAAGCACGCCGAACACGCCGCGCACACGCAGCAGCTCTGCCTTCGTCACGACCACATCGCCGGGAACGACGGGGCGCTTGAACTTCACATTCTCCATCCCGCCAAAGAGTGCAATCTTGCCGCGATTTTCCTCAGGATAGAGCATTGTCACCCCGCCGACCTGCGCCATTCCTTCGAGCAGGAGAACGCCCGGCATGATCGGATGGCCCGGAAAATGTCCGAGGAAGAACGGCTCGTTCATCGTCACACACTTGATGCCCGTTGCCGACTTGAACGGCTCCAGCTCGATGATCCGATCCACAAGGAGCATCGGCGGACGATGCGGCAAAATCTTTTGAATCTCATTGATATCCAGCGTCATGCTTGATCCCTCTCCCCTGCAATCTCTTTTGCCAGCGCGGTATTCAGTGCGTGCCCCGAGGCGACGGCGATGATATGTCCGCGAACCATGCCCGCCAGACGAATATCCCCGATCACATCGAGAATCTTGTGACGCACCAGCTCATTGGGGAAGTTCAGCGGATTCATCCATCCCTCGTCGTTGTAGACGATCACCGTCTCCAGCGAGCCGCCCAGCCCCAGACCATGCGCACGCAGAGCCGCAATCTCCTTTTCATAGGCAATCGTCCGCGCCGGCGCAATCTCGCGCTCATAGGCAGCGGGCGTCACCTCGATATCATAGTACTGTACCCCGATGAGCGGATGCTCATTCAGCGAGGTAAACGAAACGCGCAGTCCGTCATACGGCAGTGCCATGACAAAGTGGCTTCCGTCGTCCACGCGGTAGATGCGGTCAATCACCGTCTCCTGCCGCACAGCATCCTGCTCAACGCTCCCGGCACGCGCGATCAGCGCAAAGAACGCACGCGCACTGCCGTCGGCGACGGGCGGCTCCTCCGCATCGAGCGTCACGCGGCAGTTGTCGATTCCATGCACGTGCAGAGCACTCATCAGATGCTCGATCGTAAAGAATTTCAACTCACCTGCGCCGATGGTCGTCGCGCGCATCGTCGCCGTCACATGTGCTGCCGTCGCCGCCACAGGCGATGCATCGGGCAGATCGGCGCGCGCAAACAGGATCCCCGTCCCCGGTGGTGCCGGTGCGAGTTCCATGTGAACCGGCCGTCCCGAATGCAGTCCGATACCATCGTAGACCACCCGCGACGCCAGTGTTTCTGTTTTTGCAAGCGTAAACCTCCATGAACGGACGAACAAAACAGCGTACCGTCCAACAATTCCGATTGCTTCTTCTCGTACATGATACTAAAAAAATTGCGAACATGCAAGAAAAAACAGGATTTGACAACATATCCGCCTTTTGTTATAGTATGGATAAGCGCACAGCTTCCATTATCGGGGATGTAATGGTCTCGACGGGGATGGATGGCATGTGGACAGCGAGCCGGGGGGGGTCATCATCCCGTCAGTAAGGTGAACCTTTTATTTAAACATAAAAGCAAACGAAGACTACGCTCTGGCGGCTTAAGCCAGCCCCTTTCCGTCTGCCTCCCGCACGGATGGAGACAGGGGTCAAACGCGGGATACCTGAGAGCCACCGCACGATAACTCTCACGGGAACTTCATCGTGATCGGGACGGCGCACCCTGTCTGCGGGGGACGCCGAACCTAAAACAAAGCACAGACTGCGCTCGGAGAAATCCATGTGACGTTATCTTCGGACAGGAGTTCGATTCTCCTCATCTCCACCAAACGACATGACAAAAGCCGCCCAATCGGGCGGCTTTTTTGCATCAAGAAGCCGCCGCACAGTTCCCCGTACAGCGGTTCAATCCATCATAGATTTCGTTTCAATTTTTCCAGATCCGGGAACAGCTCGCCGATCGAGTCCGAGAGGCCGTCGCTCGGCTCTAGGATCTCGAGGACGGGGCGCATAGTCTCGCGGAACTTTGCATCGTCCTGCATGAGTGCGAGGACAGCACTCGTATTGACGGCGTCGGCAAGCGCAGAGTGCTGACTCCCCTCGAACTTGCGCCCCATCGCACCGAGTGCGTGCTTCAGTGCGAGGCTGTTGTGGAGCCCGAGGCGGTCGTCAAACTCCTGCTGGAGGTCGACCCAGCGCGCATCGAGCCACGTGACGTCAAAGTCCGGCAGTTTCAGACGGCACTCCTTGCGCAGCTGCTTGATGTCGGACATACTCCACGAGTAGATCTTCGTCTCTGCCTCTCCGATCCACGCGACGAACGCGTGAAATCTGTCGGCGAACGCGGGATGCCCCGCGACCTTCTCCTGCGTGATGCCCGTCAGCTCGGTGATGTGCTTCTTTACCATCCCATACTCAGGACAGACATAGCACTGAAATTCGTCCTCCTGCACAAATCTTCATTCAGACGCACCGCGCCGATCTCGATGATCTCTCCGTTCAGTTTCCTCCGAATATCCCGGTATTCCTTCCCCACAGGATTCATTTCCAAATCTACGACGATGTGTTTCATGACAACCCTTACTTTCGAAAATTATCTGCCGTAAGTGACGCGCGGCAGATGGTGTTGCAGTAGTTTAGATTTTTCGATATCGTCACGTCGTTTTCTCATCATAGCACAATGACGCGTGAAAATCAACGCTCAAGGGTATTTAGTCCTATATTCACCGCTTACTTTTTCAATAAAACGTGGTAGAATGATAGTAAAACACGATAAAGAGAAAGGGTCTGTCATGAACTGGAAAGTGGTACTCGCGTTGCTCACGTGCAACGTGCTCTTTATGTCCGCAAGCTATACGATGATCATCCCATTCCTGCCGATGTATCTGACGACCGAGCTCGGTGTGGACGATGCCTCCGTGAATCTCTGGTCGGGGCTTGCGTTCTCAGTAACGTTCCTCATCTCCGCTGTCATGGCACCGATCTGGGGGCGCATCGCCGACCGCAAAGGGAAACGTCTCATGGCGATGCGCGCAAGCCTTCTCATCGCGATCAGCTATCTGCTCGGCGGGCTCGTCACGTCCCCCGAGCAGCTCATCATCGTGCGCCTCTTTCAGGGATTTGCCTCAGGACTCTGGCCGATGGATCTCGCCATCATGACGCTCTATGCGCCACAGGAAAAACTCGGCTTCTCCCTCGGCATCATGCAGGGCACGCTCACGGCGGGCGGTGTCGTGGGGCCGCTGCTCGGCGGCGTCCTCGCAGAGCTGTTCGGAATGCGCACGAGCTTCTATATCGGTGGTCTGGCGCTCTTCATCAACTTCCTCGCGTTCACCTTTATCATCAAAGAGCCGCCGATGCCAAAGGAAACTGCGCCGCTCACGGCGGAGGAACGCAGCCCGATGCATCTCTGGCATATCCCCATCCTGCGCACGATGATGATCGTGAGCACACTCGCGCAGGTGGTGCTCTACATCCTCATGCCCGTCCTGACGACTACATCAAGGTGCTCGCGGGTGCGATGGATAGCATCGTCTTCGTCGCGGGCGCAGTCTTCTCTCTCGGCGGCATCGCAGGCGCGATCTCCGCGCCGCTCTGGGGGATCTACGGCACACGGCGCGGCTACTTCAGCGCGATGTTCCTCGCCATGCTGTGTGCGGGAGGCATGTTCATCCTGCAGGGCATCCCCGACACCCTCGTCCCCTTTGCCATCATGCAGTTCGGCGTGGGGCTCTTCCTCGCCGGGATTCAGCCCTCGCTGAACGCCGTCATCGCCCAGCATACGCCCGCGCAGCTCAAAGGAAGCGTCTTTGGGCTCCTCTTCTCCGCGCAGCAGGTCGGCTCTGCCACGGGGCCGCTGCTCGGCGGTGTCGTCGCGACGTACCTCGGAATGCACTACCTCTTCCCGACCTCGGGCACGATTCTCCTCATCCTCGCCGCCTTTATCTGGTGGCGCTATGTGAGGAAAGGGCATCCGGCGGTGGAATAACATGGAATAAAAAAATGGGGCTGTTGCACGAAGTCGCAAATTTCGTGCAACAGCCCTTTCTTTGTGCCCCTTCCACCGCTTACGCGGTCCCCCTTCCCCGTGATAACGGGGAAGGCTTAGGATAACGGTATATTAGCTTCCCCCGTTGCTGACCTGTCGAAAAAGCAAGCCCCAAGGGGGCGCAGCTGATTCGGAAACAGGTCGTATGGGAAAACGTCCCAAGAACACGAGCGTCAGCGATGTGTGATTGGTTGACGTTGACCGCTAACGGGGGAAGTGGCGAGCGCAGCGAGCCGATAGGGGGATATGCAACAGCCGCATTTTTGTTGCGTGACAGGGGTGCTCCTTACAAATGCACAAGCACCGCATCCGTCATGTCCTGCGTGCCGACCTTCGTGCAGCCCGTATCCGCGAGGTAGATGTCCGCCGTCCGCATCCCATCGGCGAGTGCCGCATCCACCGCCGCCTCGATCGCAGCGGCCGCCGCCTCCTCATGGAGCGCATAGCGCAGCAGCATCGCCGCCGAGAGGATTGTACCGAGCGGGTTTGCGATCCCCTGCCCTGCGATGTCGGGCGCACTGCCGTGAATCGGCTCAAAGAGACTCGTGCCCGTCCCGATCGACGCCGACGGCATGAGACCGATCGAGCCGCCGATCACCGCCGCCTCATCGGAGAGAATATCACCGAAGAGATTGCCCGTCACGACGACGTCGAACTGTGTCGGGCGCACGGCAAGCTGCATGGCGCAGTTATCGACGTAGAGATGATCGAGCTCCACATCCGCATAGTCCTTTGCCAGTCCCGTCACCGTACGCCGCCAGAGGCGCGACGTTGCCAGCACGTTCGCCTTGTCCACAGACGTGACCTTGGAGCGTCTGAGACGCGCCGTCTCAAACGCAAGGCGCGCGATACGCTCTACCTCGGGCACGGAGTAGTTCTCCATATCCCATGCGCGCTCCACGCCGTCTACGTGCTCACTCTCGCACTTATCGCCGAAGTAAATACCGCCAATCAGCTCGCGCACAATGACGAGATCGACACCGCGCACGAGATCAGGCTTCAGCGGCGAGTGTTCGATGAGCGCATCCGCCACCTTGACCGGACGCAGATTCGCATAGAGACCGAGCCCCTTGCGCAGGCCAAGGATGGCGCGTTCGGGACGCAGCGCAGGCTCTACCGCGTCCCACTTCGTCCCGCCGACCGCACCAAAGAGCACGCCGTCTGATGCCTTGCAGACGGCGAGCGTATCCTCGGGCAGCGGTGTACCAAATTTATCGTATGCCGTGCCACCCGCATCGCGCGTCTCATAGGAAAGTCCGAGCGAGAACTTTGCATCGACGGCCTTCAGGACGCGTACCGCCTCACTCGTGATCTCCTGCCCGATGCCGTCGCCCGGGACAACCGCAATCTTATACCCCATGACGGAATCCCCCGTTCTCCTTGATATAGTTCAGAAGACCGCCCGCACGTGCAATATCCTGCACGAACCCCGGCAGGGGATGTGCATGGAACGTATCGCCCGTCGTCAGATTCTCAATCGTTCCCGTCTCCGTATCGACACGCAGGCGGTCGCCCGCGCTGATCTTCTCCACATCGTCGCCGATCTCAAGAAGCGGCAGCCCGATATTGATGCCGTTGCGGTAAAAGATGCGCGCAAAGCTCGCCGCGATCACAACGGGAATGCCCGATGCCGCAATCGCAACCGGCGCGTGCTCACGCGAGGAACCGCAGCCGAAATTCTTTCCGCCGACCATGATGTCGCCCTGCTGAACACTGCCCGCGAACGTCGTGTCGATGTCCTCCATGCAGTGTGCCGCGAGCGCCTTCGGCTCGAACGTGTTGAGATAGCGTGCAGGGATGATGACATCCGTGTCGATGTTATCGCCGTAGCGCCAGACCTTGCCCTCGAACATCACGCCACCTCCTCGGGAGCGGCAATCCGCCCCAGTATTGCACTCGCCGCCGCGACGTGCGGCCCCGCGAGATAGACCTCGCTGTCCACATGACCCATGCGCCCGCGGAAATTGCGGTTCGTCGTCGAGACGCAGCGCTCGCCCGCCGCGAGGATCCCCATATAGCCGCCGAGACACGGGCCGCAGGTCGGCGTCGAGATCGCCGCCCCCGCCTCCATGAAGATTGCCAGATAGCCGCGCTTCATCGACTCCTCATAGACATACGGCGAGCCCGGAATCACGATGCAGCGCACGCGCTCATGTACCTTGTGCCCCTTCAGAATCGACGCTGCAATCTCCATATCCTCAAGGCGTCCGTTCGTGCACGACCCGATCACGACCTGATCGATGGCAATGGGCGACGCGATATCCATGACGCGCTTCGTATTCTCGGGCAGATGCGGGAACGAGACGACGGGACGCAGTGCGCTGAGGTCGATCTCCACCGTCTGCGCATAGCGTGCATCAGCATCGGCAGCCACGGGCTCGAACGGCTTTGTCATGCGTCCCTCGACGTACGCCCTGCATACATCGTCATACGGGAAAATGCCGTTCTTCGCCCCCGCCTCGATCGCCATATTGGCAATCGTCAGGCGGTCGGTCATGGAGAGCGACGCCACACCCTCGCCCGTGAACTCAAGGCTCTTGTAGAGCGCACCATCCACGCCGATCATGCCGATGAGCGTGAGGATGACATCCTTGCCGCTGATGTCCTGTGGCTTCTTCCCCGTCAGATGTACATTGATCGCCTCGGGTACCTTGAACCATGCCTCGCCCGTTGCCATCCCGACCGCGAGATCCGTCGTGCCGACGCCCGTCGAGAACCCGTTCACCGCACCGTAGGTACAGGTGTGCGAGTCCGCGCCGATCGTGAGCATGCCCGGCCCAACGATGCCGCGCTCGGGCAGATAACGTGCTCAATCCCCACGCGCCCCTGCTCGTAGTAGTGCAGGATGTCATGTTTGCGCGCAAAATCGCGCATGATCTTCGCCAGCTCGGCGGACTTGATGTCCTTCGCCGGCTGAAAATGGTCGGGAATCAGCGCGATCTTCGTCCGATCAAAGACAGGGCGTCCCGTCTTTTCAAACTCCTTGATGGACGGGGGACCCGTCACATCGTTTGCGAGCACCATGTCGAGCTGGCAGACAACCAGCTGCCCCGGCTCCACATGGTCAAGCCCCGCATGGCGTGCGAGAATCTTCTCGCTCATGTTCATGCCCATATAGCCCTCCTGAAATTACGGTATGGCAATCATTCCCTGCCGTATGCCTAAGCGAATCCCAGTTACTTGCATGACGAAGGATTCGCGTGGAACAGGCAGGAAAAGTGCTCCTTTGAAAAAAGAAGTCTCTCCGCGCGGAAAGACTTCTTTTTCATAAAATACGTGTATCGTTTAGAAATTGAGCTCTTTCTTGTCACGCAGCCACGGCATCATATTACGCAGCTGTGCACCGACCTGCTCGATCTGATGCTCCTTGTGGAGACGACGCTGTGCGAGGAAGTTCGCACGGCCGGCAGCACGGTTCTCGAGAAGCCAGTTGCGCGCGAACGTGCCGTCCTGGATCTCCTTCAGAACCTTCTTCATCTCCTTCTTCGTCTCCTCGGTGATGATGCGCGGTCCGACCATGTAGTCGCCGTACTCCGCCGTATCGGAGCAGGACTGACGCATCTTCGTCATGCCGCCCTCATAGCAGAGATCGACGATCAGCTTCATCTCATGGAAGCACTCGAAGTATGCCATCTCGGGCGGATAGCCCGCCTCGACGAGCACCTCGAAGCCCGTCTGCATCAGCTGGCAGACACCGCCCATGAGGACGCACTGCTCACCGAACAGATCCTCCTCCGTCTCATCACGGAACGTCGTCTGGAGTACGCCGGAACGCGTCGCACCAAGGCCGCGTGCATAGGCGAGCGCGAGATCGAAGCACTTGCCCGTCTCGTCCTTCTCGACAGCGAATACGGCCGGAACGCCCGAGCCCTCCTCGAACGTGCGGCGGACGAGGTGACCGGGGCCCTTCGGCGCGACCATGAACACATCGACGCCCTCGGGCGGAACGATCTGCTTGAAATGGATGTTGAAGCCGTGAGCAAAAGCGAGCGCACTGCCCTTCTTGAGGTTCGGCCCGATCTCATCCTTGTAGACATCCGCCTGCTTCTCATCGGGGATGAGCACCATCGTGACATCTGCCTGCTTCACCGCATCGGCAACCGACGTGACCTTCAGACCATGAGCCTCAGCCTTCGCCTTGGACTTCGAGCCGGCGTAGAGACCGACGACGACATTGAGACCGCTCTCCTTGAGGTTCAGTGCATGCGCATGACCCTGACTGCCATAGCCAATGATCGCAATCGTCTTGCCCTCGATTGCACTCCAGTTGACATCCTGGTCATAGTAAGTTTTTGCCATAGTACTCCCTCTCCTCACAGTGTTCATATATGGTGTGTTCTCCTCGTTCGAGCGCGATGAGCCCCGTGCGGATGACCTCGACAATGCCGTAGGGTTTCAGCACCTTCAGAAATGCCGTCACCTTGTCATCACCGCCCGTGATCTCAAAGATGATCGAGGAGGACTCCACATCGACGACATGTGCGCGGAACAGCTCGCCCATCTTCAGCACATCGAGGCGATTCTCATCACCCGCACACACCTTGATGAGCGTCATGCCACGGCACGCCGCATTTTTTTCGTCCAGACGCTGGACAGCCCGCACGACGGGCATCTTCTCCAGCTGCTTGATCATCTGCTCGACGATATTCCCATCCCCGTGCATCACCACCGTGATGCGTGAGAAATCCGGCGACTCTGTCACGCCGACAGCCAGGCTGTCGATGTTGAACTCGCGCCGCGAGAACATACTGACAACACGAACCAGAACCCCCGTCTGGTTCGCGACAAAGACGGACAGCACATGTTTCATGGTCATCCGCCTCCTTTCTCAGCACATTCTTTTCGGGAAAACTCCTTTATTATCGCCTTCACGCCTTCATTTGTCAATAGATTTTTCCGCGTGAAGTACATCGTGCGCGTGAATACAATGCGTGCAGCTTTTTCATACCCGCACTTCAAAAATGCGGCGCATTCTCCTCCGCAGGTATCTCCCCCGTCTGCCCTGCCTTCGGCGCGGGTGCGGGCGGCGGCGGCATGCGCAGTTCCCTTGGGGGGGCGGCAGGTAGGTTGTTGGGCTTTGCCGCCGAAGGGCGCGCGGCTGGTGTGCGGCGCGGAGGCTTCGGCGCACGTACGGGCGGGGGCGGCCGCAGGTACAGCGTGCGCCTCCTCCGCCAATCGTTCCAGCACCTCGCCTGCCGTCAGCCCCGTGTACTCGGTGAGAAGTTCGCCCTGCGGCGTACGTCTCTGCCGTGCCCGCTCTGCCGCTGCGAGGAGATCCTCATGCGTGCGCGGCGACGGTGCCTGCGGCTCACTCTCATGCGCGAGAATGCGTTCGCCGAGCGATGGCTCTGCCGCCTGCGCATCCCCCTTTTTCCGAAAGAAACGGAAAAAGAGAAACGCCCCGACCGCTGCCGCGAGGACGATCATCCCTGCCCAGTAGACACCACTCGTCGCCGTATAGGACTTTGGCGGCGGCTCAGCCCCCGTCTGGCTGAGCTGCTGCTTGAGTGCCGCATTCTCCTGCGCCATATCCAGCCCGTTCGCGACATCTGCCCCCGTCTGTCCATCCGCCTTCGTGCCGTGGTCAACACGCGACGCAGACGTACTGACGTGATCGCCCTTTGCCGCATCGGAACGCGCGCCCGCATTCCCCGTCTTGCCCTGCTGGGCCTTGCCGTCCTGCGGTGCGCCCGTCGTCGTCTTGGAGAGCGCACCGTTCCCCTGCGCGACCGAGTCACGCGCCTGCTGCTCCGCCTGCGCGTCCCCTGTCGTATGCGTCGTATTCGACTGCGCGCCCTGTGCCGCGTCGCCGAGCGTGATCTTCGGCGGCGTCGGCGGTGTCGGCGGCGTCGGCGGTGTAATCGCCATGGCGCACCTCCTTTCTCACTTTACTTTCCTCTACTATAACAGAAATTGAACGACAGTGAAATACAAAAAGCGTCCCGTCGGTCACGGGACGCTTTGTCGTGCCAAAATAAACCGTATGATCAGAGCAGTGCCTTGCGCAGCTCTGCATCCGTCTGCACCGTGAGATAGCACGGCGCGATGTCGAGCACCGTCTTGCAGCCCTTTGCGCCCTCAGCGGCGAGGCGATATGCCGCACGCGCGTATGCAGCAAGGACGCATGCCGTGAACTCGGGGTTCGAGTCGAGCTTCAGGCTGAACTCGATCACATGCTTATGCGCATTGTTCTCCCCCGTCGCGCCCGAGCGGATGACGAAACCACCGTGCGCAAGCCCTGCATGACCCTGCTGCAGCTCCTCCTCACTGATGAAGTGCACCGTCGTATCATAGTCGGAGAAGTAGTTCGGCATCGTTACGATCGCCTTCTCGACCGCCGCCGCATCTGCGCCCTCCTCGAGCACGACATAACACTCACGCGTATGCTTCTCGCGCGTGGTGAGCGTCGGGTTCGAGCCGCTGCGCACGGCCTCGAGTGCCGCGGGGACAGGCACGGTGTACTGCTTGGCATCCCTCACCCCCGGGATACGGCGGATCGCATCCGAGTGTCCCTGGCTGACGCCGCGTCCCCAGAACGTGTAGTCTGCACCGTTCGTGAGCACTGCATTCGCATAGACGCGCGCGAGCGAGAACATGCCGGGATCCCAGCCGACCGAAATCACGCCGACGTGCCCTGCCGCCTTTGCCGCTGCATCCACCTCCGCATAGTGCGTCGGGATATTGGCGTGCGTATCAAAGCTGTCCACCACGTTGAAAAGCTTCGCGAACTCCGGCGTCTGCTTCGGCAGATCGGTCGCAGATCCCCCGCAGAGGATGAGCACATCCACCTTGTCCTTCCACTCCGCCGCCTTCGAGGCCGCCACCACCGGCACCTGCGTGCGTGGCTTCACCGACGCGGGATCGCGCCGCGTAAAGACAGCGACCAGCTCCATGTCAGGATTTGCCTCGACAGCGTACTCCACGCCGCGTCCGAGATTGCCATAGCCCAGAATACCAATGCGAATCATATTTCCTCCCTTGCCGTCCCCCGACGGCATAGAATCTACCGCCGATTAGTAATGCGGGTGTTCCTTCACGTAGTCCACCGGCCGCGACCAATCCACCTGTACGCCCGTATCATTCCACAGACGCGTCAGCGCGAGCGTCAGGCTCTCCTTGTCCGCGAGCGGCGTGATTGTCTCCTTGGTAAAATCCATCAGCGTTTGTGCGGCACCTCGACCTCATGGTCTTTGGCAAGGAACGTCTCCACTGCCGTGCGCCCCTTTTCATCGGCAAGATGAACCTCCGCACGATGCGCACTGCCGTCGTAATCAATCCAACCGAGAACGTCGCCATAGCTGATGGCGACACTGTATGTATCACTCACGCATATCACCTCGTATTCAAATCTTTTGTCCCAGCAAAGGACGCATCTTATTATAGAACGATTCTCTCATACGCGCAACAGAGGGGCAGAAATTTATTCTGGACAGAAATGCGCACGATACATATAATGAGATAGAGGTGATGAGATGCGATTTATCGAACTTGAGCGTCTGATAAAAAAGAATGGTTGGTATCTCAAAAATTCGAACGGCTCACATATGCAATATATACATGATGATAAGCCGGGAAAAATCACGATACCGAATCACCCAGGCGACCTCGACCCCAAGACCGTCAGATCTGTCCTGCGCAGTGCAGGATTAAAGTGAGGAGGCATTGTTATGAATCTGGTCTATCCTGCCATTTTTTATCCCTGTGAAGTGAACCCCGGCTTCTGTGTCGTTGTCCCCGATCTCCCCGGCTGTGTCAGTGAAGGTGCAACTCTCTCCGAGGCGATCGCGATGGGCGAGGACGCAGCATCGGGCTGGGTGCTCGGCGAATTGGAGGACGGGAAAACGGCTCCGCCCGCGAGCCGCATTGAGGACATTCACCCCGACCCCGAGATGGGTGAGGGATTCGTCAGCCTTCTCTCCCTCGATATGGATGCCTATGCCGCAAAGTACGGCAGTAAATCCATCCGCAAGAATCTCACCATCCCCGCATGGCTGAACACCTTTGCCGAGCAGAAAAAACTCAACGTCTCCAAGGTGCTGCAGGACGCACTCACCGCACTCTACCAAAAGGAAGCGGCGGCACAGTAATCAAATACAACGAGGGCAGTGATACGGAATCGTATCACTGCCCTCGTTTATTGTGTCAATATGGTTTGCTTCAATGTCTTAGAACGCCCAGTGCATCTGGACACCGCCGGAGATACCCCGACGCTTGCCCGTCATGCCCATCAGCTGGATGCCGTACGTTGCACGGCCGTTCTGCGGGGTAAAGCGATAGCCCAGCTCGAGGATGCCCGTGCCGCCCGTGAGGCTCGGGCTCGGCGTATTGTAGCCTCAAAGGAGGCTGCAAGATCGTTGCCGAACTCGTACTCATAGGCAAGCCCCGTGTAGAACGATGCATCGCCCTTCTTCGAGGTGTAGCGCGTACCGAAGCGAATGCGGTGCGAATCTGCCGCGTCAAAGTCATAGACCTCGCCCGTCGAGAGCTTCGCCGTATCGCCGCCCTGATGCGTGAAGAAGTACTTCGCATACGTCTCGATCGTATTGCCGTTCTTCAGCTGCTTCTCCTGTCCGACACCGAGATGTCCGGCGTAGTAGGTGCTGCTGCTGTCGTACGTCGTATGCGTATTGTCGATGGTGCCAGCATAGTCGCTCTTTACGCGGCCGACGCGGACACTGCCCTCAACGTACGAACCGTTTTCGCTCTGCGACTTTGCCATAACGCCCACACCGAGATAGTCCATATTGCCGCTGCCGTGCAGACCGTCGTCCAGATAGGAGTCGTACGAGCCCTTGCCGTACTCGACGAACGGACCATAGGTGAGCGTATTGCGTCCCGCCACACGCTGCTTTGCAAAGCCGAGGTTGAGCCCCCAGCCCTTTGCATCGACGTGCGAGCCGGAGTTGAGGCGCATGGACGAGACATTCTGCACCGCCCACATACGGTACTCCTTCGGTGCGCCGTCGACACGGGCGCGTCCTGCCTGCGACTCGGAGGCGGGCGTTGCCGCAACCTCCATCGCCGCCGTCATCGCAGCATCCGTCAGGAGATCGGAACCGCTGGTCAGGAACGCGAGCGATGCCGCACGTGTCTCGACAAGCGACTTCGTATCGGGGTTGACCGATGCGGATGTGACCGTCGCATAGAGCTCGTTGTTCTTGCCGGAGCCCGCCTCCGCCTCGCGCGTCAGCAGGTCGAAGTTGTAGCGCAGGCTGATCCCCTGCATGCCCGTCGTCTTGTTGACGAGCGGCGTATCCGAGGTGATCGCCACGGCATGTCCCGCGTCGATCGTATTGCCTTCGTACACCTTCATCAGGCTGACCGCGTCGCCGACCTTGAGGCTCGGGCGGTTGCCCGCGAGCTGCACGCCGACATTGACATGGCTGAGATCCTTCGTGGTCGGTGTGCCTCCTACGGCACCGGCGGGAGCGGCGACATTATCCAGCGTCAGCATCGTCTCCTTATCTGCCGCCGTCGTTCCCGCAGGGACGTAGAAGCGGAGATTCTGCACACCGACAAAATCATCTGCCTTCGCGCCGCGCGCATGAACCGCGAGTGTATTGTTCTTGCCGCTGACGACATCATGTCTGCCCCATCCTGTGCCATGCCACCGTAGAGCGTGCCGTCAATCACAGCCTTATAGAGATCAATCGTATTGCTGTCCGTCGCTGCCGTCATGTTCGACGCATTCGCCGCAGCATAGGCACCGTAGACATTCCCCGTAACGATGACGCCATCACGGAGCGTTACCTTGTTGTTGCGCAGGGCAGAGACCTCCGCCGTCGGCGGTACCCCCGTCGCTGCCGGTGTTCCTGCCGTCGTCGCATAGCCGCCGTAGACCGAGCCATCGAGCGTACCGGCGAGAATCTCGACGGTATTGTCTGTTGCTGTCGCGCCGTATCCGCCCACCATCTTGTCAACGATCACGGTCGGTACTCGGGCAGGGGGCGTCGCCGCATCCGTTACGATCGGAGCATTTACATAGACCACATTCTCCCGTGCACTGCCCGTACCGTCGGTACGTCCGCCATATACGCTGCCGGTGTAGGAAGTCATCACACCGCCATGCTCATACAAGCCGCCGACTTTTCCACCCGTGATAATCACATGGTTGTCAACGACATCCGACGGCGTCTTATCGGTCCCTGCAGGAACAGACGAGGTGTCGATGTAGCCGCCCATAAGATCTTTGAGGGTTGCTCCCTGCGAGAAGCGCACCGTATTGCCGCGCACCACGCCTGCCTTTACGCCCTTTGCATAGCCGCCGTAGACGGAGTATAGTTCACCCGATGTCACATTGTTGGGCAGACTCGTCACATCCACATTGACAATGTTGTTCTCAGAGCCGCCTTGTGCGCCCGCCGTGTAGCCGCCATAGGCTTTGAGGTTATTCGTCCCGTTTGCAACACCTGTGATGTTCAGTATATTGCTCTCGGTTGTCGTGCCGAAAATGCCGTCATTCCCGTATTTGTCTTTCCCGGTATGATCGTAGCCGGAGTAGCCGCCGTATATCTCGGCAGACGCTGGTGTTGCTGTACCGTCATGGGTCACTTCATCGTTACGGAAACGGTTCAGCTCAAGCAGCACCTTGTTTGCCGACGTATCCGTCGAACCTGCAACGGGTGCGACATCCGCCGTCATCTTCTTCTCGTAGACGCGGTCGATCTCCGCGATTCCTGCCGTATCCGTATAGTTGGAGAACGCAAAGTCGGAAGGATTGGGATTCGTTGCTCCCGGTACGGCTTCCTGCATCAGTGTGAAGTTATTTCTGCCGTGGATACCCTCCCCACGGCGGTCAATCAGCTGGCTCGTATCCGCCTTGACCTTCGTCCAGTCAACCTTCACAGCAGGATTCGAGGCTGCGTTCGAGACTCTACCAAATCCGCCTGCCTCTGTGAGGGTGAGCATCGTATCATCTTTTTTGAAATTGTTGCCGATGGTAAAGATATACGAATCGAAGTTACGAACTTTCTTTGCAGATACACCCGTCGTCGTAACCTGCAGGGTGTTCGAGCGTCGCTCCGGCTCCGTCGCCGTTGCCGTCACCGGTGTGTTATCGAAAATTTCAGGAGCACTGCCGTCAAACGTCAGCTCCGCACCTGTCGCATCACGGTAGTCCGTACCGTAGATGGAGGCAAGTGCAACATCCATGGGCAATGCACGCGCTGCGTTATCTTTGCCGAGCACGACAAGGTTGGCATTCGAGTACGTATGCGTTGCTCCTGCTGCCGTATCGTACACAGCACGCGCACCTGCGATCTCGCCCGTCACCGTGCCGCCGCTCACCTGCGCTGTGTTCAGTGTCGCCGCAGCATCTGCCTTGTCCACAGCACCGCCGTAGACGTTTGTGACTGTACCGCCACTGACGATTGCCTTGTTGCTCCGTGCCTTGCCCTTATCACCCTTGGCATAGCCACCGTAAAGGCCTTCGGACACAACTCCGTCATAGACAACGGCTTCATTTCCTGAGGCGACGCCTGCCGCCTCAGCATCATTGCTGACCGTGTACGGCGCTTGAGTATAACCACCGATAACCTTTTTAATCTTTCCTACGACGCCGGTCACAGGGGTATTCGTATTTTTTATAACGACGTGATTGTTCGTCGCATTTGCCAGACCATTGGTCTTTCCGCCGTATGCCGCCTCCAGATCTTTCTTGATCCCATCTACCGTGAGCTTATTGTTGTCGGTATCATTCTTGTAATAGGAAATACCGCCGAATATCTCATTTCTCTCGCTGGGATCCTGCGTGGCATCATAGTTCCAGACATTGTCCTTGAACTTTGCATAGGTCAGAAGCAGAGCCTCAGCCTTCGATACGCCTGCCTCTGTCGTCTCATCCAACGTATCCGGAGAAAGCTCAAGAACATACTCGATGTTCTTATTCGTCAGATCAACACGCTTATTGGTATTATTAGTGAACTTCAAGGGGTTCGCCGAATCCCCTTGAACGAGCGTAATGCGCCCGCCGGGATTCCCCTTCTCCATGAGTTTCTCTTTATTTCAATTTTGATCTGGCTGCCGTCAATTGCGCTTCCAAATCCGTCCTGCGTAACCGTCAGCATCTTCGCGCCGTCTGTGATGCCGCGCGCTATATCGAAGCGATAGTTATCAAACCCGCTAACAAGATGCACCGCAACGTTCTTCGCGTAGACCTTCAGATCGTTGTTGCCGGAAGATGCCGCCGTGCTATGTAGGTCTGCTCCGTAAAGATTTGCATCGGAGAAGTCAGTCGTCGCTGTAGCCGTCAAATCACGATGGTCGTCGTCACCGAGACTGATAAAGTTCCCCTGTGCCGTGCCGTTTCCTGTCGTTTTTGCCGCATAGACATTGGCATGAAGGACACCGCCTGTAAGGGTTACACTATTTCCTGTGGCGAGACCATCTGCGGTCTGCGCACCCGTGATTGTGCCACGCGTCGTAGCTGTGCCAATTGCTCCGCCCGAAATCGTGACGTCATTTTCCTTGGCTTCGCCATTCGTAGTATTTGCGCCGTAGATCGACCCCGTCACCGTCGCGCCATCAACCTCGACACTATTTCCTATTGCTTTGCCACTGCCCGCAACATTGCCGCCATAAGCATTGACCACCGTTCCGCTGAGCAGAGTAATCTCGTTGTCCTTTACTGCACCGCTGCCATCAGACGCACCGCCATAGGCATTCGTCACAGTGCCGCCGTTGACCTCGACTTCATTATTCTCTACATTCCCTCTGCCTAACGTATAACCACCGTAGAGCTTGTGACAGTTCCGCCATTGACCTCTGCTGTATTTCCGGCAAACTCGTCCTCCCCGCCGACCGTGCCCGCACTGCCTGCGTTCATAACCGCGCCGCCGTAGACATTGTCCACCGTCCCAGCTGTGACAGCAGCATCATTGTGCTGCACACTGCCAGTGCCTGCCGTGTAGCCGCCATAGAGATTCGTGACCACCCCGCCACTCACCGTTGCAGAGTTTCCGGCATTCTCGCCCAATCCACCGACTGTGCCTGCATTATTCGCGTTCGTAATTGCACCGCCGTAGGCGTTCGTCAATGTCCGTGTTACAGAGGGTGACGTATGATCATCCGTCCCCGTAATGTCAAGTGTATTACCGAATACTGAGCCAAAACGCCCTGCAACCTCGCCGCCATAGGCAGAATTTAATCCTGTCTGCGGGAGATTTTGTACTTCCAGATCATTGTCTCGAACAGAATAGCCATACGCCGAGTAGCCGCCGCGAACAGCATTGTCTGCGTCAACGGGGCGTCCCGTTGCATCATAAACTGCGTTCGCATTCTGGATGCGGTTGACTGCCGCCGTCACCTTCGCAACCGAAACAGACCCGTTCGCCACAGTATCGGCGGCAGAGTTATCCGTCGCAAGAAGATACTCAAAGTCGCCGCTCACATCCCTACGGGTCAGTGAGCTCGTGCCTTTGACAATGTCAAGCCGACGCGTCCCGTCCAATGTCTTGAGGAGCGTCAGATCATTCTTGCCATAGTATTTACTGTTGGGATCATTCTCTCCATCCTGCCACCCTGACACATCGAGCTGAATGTCATTCCACTGCACATCCGCCCCTGCGCCAAAGCCCTCCGTCACCGTCAACATGGTGGCATTGTTGGAAAGTTTCTTGTTGAGGTTGAACTGATACGTCTGGAAATTGCGCGTACGCTTTACCTTGACATCCTGCGCATTGACCTCAAGTGCCGTACCCGCAATACTTGCCTTTCCACTTGCAATTACCCCATTATTGCCGCTGCCGACATAACGCGATCCCCAGAGTGTCGAGTTCGTCAGATCCGTATGCGAATCAAAGGTGCCGTCCTTAGCTCCGAGAACAACTTTATTTCCCTTTGCTGTCCCCGTCGCCCCCGTCTCGCCGCCGACAATTCTGCCTGCCGCAAACGTGCCGCCCGTAATGGTGACCGTATTATCGTTGACGGTGGAGCCGTTCTTGCCGATACCGCCGTTGACGGCTTTCAGATTACCGCCCGAGATTGTGACTTCGTTCCCCGTGACCGTGGCATTGGCTCCGCCGACGCCGCCGTTGACCTGCTTGGCAATCGAGCCGCCTGAGACAGATACTTCGTTCTTGTAAACGTGAGAGGACACTCCACCGGAACCGCCCGTCACATTGCCGCCGATTGTGCCGTTGTTGACGAAAACTTTATTCTCATGGACATTAGCAGACGCCGTCCCTGCAGCGCCGGTGATATCGTTATGAACCGTCCCGGTATTTACCTTCACATCGTTATTGTGAAGATTCTGGGACGAGCCCGTGGCTGCAGCGTTACTTGCGGCGGCGAGGAGCTCGTTAACGACACCATTGACTTCATTATTGTAGACGATGTGGTTGTTTGAAATCTCCCCCCGTCGAAAGCGCAGCATAGACACGTCCGTATCCTGCGCTCTCCGCTTTGAGGCTATTTACTGTAACAGTGATGTCCTTTGCATTTGCCGCATTGCTGCCAACAATGTCACCATTGGTAATGGTGGGGGGTGCCCCCCCTGCGGTCTGGCTAGCTACAACATTGTCGCCTGCGGCGGCATTGGCAACAAACGTACCCGTCTGATCGGCATTCAGCGGATTCGCATACGCCGTCGATGCGTCGAGCGTGAGCCCGCTTCCTGCGGAGAGGCCGAGCGCCACATAGAGCGCCAGTCTCTGCCGATCCTTCAATCCTGTCATCACAGTTCCTCCTCATAAAACACTTCGACCGACATAGTAAACGCATGTTCTGTTACTTTCGTCTAGGTCGGACTAAGTCCACTCCCTTAACTTTGAATTATACACCGAATATTTTTATATAGCAAGGTATTTCCTAACGGTCATCTCGTCGTTGTATATCTATTCTTAATCTTCGATGTTATGTTCGCAATAGTATTCTTTAGGAATCGCTGATAAAATGAAGTCCGTCAGATTGGCGTAGATTTTTCGTCCGATTGAGGAGGCAAGCCGGACGCATAGCCAAAGCTATGTGGAGGATTTGCCGACAAAAAGTGGGCAAAAAAGATGCGCTAAGATGGCGGTGCTGAATTTATCAGTGCTTCCTTTACCTATCGACAACGACAGCGCAGATGGTTATAATGAAAAAGAATCATGGTCTCAGAAAGAGAGGTTCTCTATGGAGTTCAACGAAAAAATTCACGTTGGTGCAACGCATGAGGTACACGGTGCGGTCACAGAGGAGAATACAGCGGCGACGGTCGGGAGCGGCTCGCTCGCGGTCTATGCAACGCCCGCAATGGCAGCGCTGATGGAGCGTGCGGCGGCGGAGCTGTGTGCGGCGGGATGCCCCGAGGGCTGGACGACGGTCGGCACCGAGATCGCGATCCAACACAAGGCAGCGACCCCCGTGGGGCTTGACGTACGCGCTGTCGCCGAGGTGACGGCGGTGGACGGACGTGCCGTCACGCTGAAGGTCACGGCATACGATACACGTGAGGAGATCGGCGCAGGAACGCACACGCGCTTTGCTGTTGCCGTCCAGAAGTTTATGGCAAAGGCAGAGGGGAAGAAATAACAGAAAAATCTCCGCGTTGACCGTTGGCCAAAGCGGAGATTTTTTTGCCTTTGTTGTAATACTATTTATCCGATACCGTAGCGACGCAAGAGTCGATGTGCCTCCTCCTCTGTGATCTGTCGATCTGCATAGCACTGATGTACCCCCGCCTCAAACGCATCAAGATAGGGATAAAAGTAGGCATCATTTCCACTGTCATAATATTCCTGCAAGACTTCTACATCACGAAGCAGATAGCGGGGCAGATGTTCCGGCAAAGAAATCGTGTCGTCAATGTACATGCCCATCTTCCCCCTTCGTGATCTGTTCATATACAGGAACGAGTGATTCATGCAGGCGCAGCGAGAGAATACGGTGCAGGAAATTTCTCTGCACAGACGTAAGTACCGGCACCTCGTCGATCAATGCATGGATCGCTGCATCGTGCATCTGCATCTTCGGCACGAGAAGAGCAACAGCACGCGCACAGTCCTCGTTGCGCATCTCTGCAATATATTGGAATGGATTGATTCTTTTCCCGTTCTGTTCAAAGATGTTCACGACACCACGATATGCCTGCGCACGCATTTTTGACGCATCGTCCAAAATCGGCTGAATCCGTGCCTCATCCCATTTGTTGTTCAGACAGGCACCATTATCGTAGACAGGCGCTAATTCGATCTGTCCGTCATAGCGGGAGATCACACCCCAGTTTCCATTATTTCGATCCATGTTACCGATGTAAGCATCGACGACAAACATCTGCCAGAAGCGCTCTTTGACGCCCGGTACTCTGCGAAGCAGAGGATGCTCATCAATGACCCGCAGGATGTCACACAGCTCGACACCGCTCCCACTCGTCTCACTACCGCTGATTTCCCCTCCCGGCGATTCAAATGTTGTCTTTATTTCGCGAAACTCAAAGAGACGATCCCCCTGACCAAGAAAATCCCGACACGCAACGACAGTTTTTCCTCGACGCATTCCGAGCAACGTCTCATGTACAGGGAGATCAAAAAGCTCGTAGATGTGCGACCCCAAATACTCAGAAATCGGCGATGTCGAATAGCTCATCGCGACGTTGTTAAAGTGGCGTTCTTTGAGGTTCTGCGGATATTTCAGGATATAGTTTGCGCCATGATAGCAAATTCCAATTTTTGCTCCGGAAAGCCCGCCGTACATGCGATCATTCTGTTTATAACGATCAAAGTTTATGCACTCCATTCGTGACACCCCCTATTCTTTTTCACATCTCCTGCCCGTAGATGGTGCGAATCTCGTCCGTGTAGTTCCCCTCTGCGTCGCGGACGATGAGTGCCGGCTCGTGGCGCAGTCCTGCGGGCGATGCGCCGCGCACCGCCTCCATGAGGAGGAGGTTCGGCGGGCGGTCGGCGCGCGGTTGTACCATGCGCAGACGCTTCATGGCAAGCCCTGCCGCATGAAGCGCGGGGATGATCTCGCCGAGCCGCTCAGGGAGGTGTACCATCGCCAGTCTGCCGCCATGGCGCAGGGCAAACGCCGCCGCACGGATGACGTCGGCGAGGGTCGCCGTGAGCTCATGCCGTGCCGCCGCACGCGCGCCCATGCTGAGTGCGCCGCGCCCGACGGGGCGGTAGGGTGGATTCGCAAAGACGATATCGTATGCCGCACACGAAAAAAGTGCGGCAGGGTCGCGATAGTCGCCCTCCCGCACGGTGATTTTCTCCGTGAGTCCGTTTAGTTCCGCATTGCGTGCGGCGAGCTCCGCCTGTACGGGGTCGATCTCGACCGCCGTCACTGCCGTCGCATGGTCGGCGATGAGGAGCGGGATGATGCCCGTCCCCGTACCGAGGTCGAGTACGCGCTCGCGCCCCGTGAGTGTCGGAAAGTGTGCGAGAAGGACAGCGTCCATGGAGAAGCAGAACCGATCCGTGCGCTGGATGATGCGCCGTCCGCCCGTACAGAGATCGTCCAGCCGCTCCTGCGGATGGTGCAGCTCACTCATCCGAGACACGATCCGGACGAGGTGGACGCTGCTGTGGGCGGGGGCGGCGTCCGCTCTGCGGCCGCCGCTTTCCGCCCTCGCCCTTCGCCGATGGACGCGGCGGGCGATCACTGCGCTCTCCGCGTTCGCCGCGCTCACGGCGGCGATTTGCAGGACGCTGCCTGCGCTCTCCGCGCTCACGCAGCGGACGCTCTGCACGTGCGGCGGGCATGGGACGCATCGAGCCCTCGTCATTCTCCTCCACGCGGACGATGTCCTCCCATGCGGAGACGAGTGTCTTTCCGTCGTCGAGGAGGATGGTCGCCGTCCGTCGCTGCTCATGCACCGAGACGACACGTCCCTCACCCTCGTCGGCGACGACGCGGTCGTTCTGCGCGGGGACATACTCTTCTTTCTTTTTCATGCACATACAGCCGCCGCAGCCGTAGCCCTCGCTCTCGTATTTCAGGCAGCACATGAGCCGTCCGCAGATCCCCGAGATCTTCGTCGGGTTGAGGGAGAGGTTCTGTTCCTTCGCCATGCGGATGGAGACGGGCACGAAGTCGTCGAGGAAGGTGGCACAGCATAGCGGTCGCCCGCAGCAGCCCATGCCGCCCATCATCTTCGCCTCGTCGCGCACACCGATCTGGCGCAGCTCGATGCGCGTGCGGAAGACGCCCGCCAGTTCGCGTACGAGCTGACGGAAGTCCACGCGTCCGTCCGCCGTGAAGTAAAAGAGCATCTTGGAGAGGTCAAAGGTCAGCTCGACGCTCACAAGTTTCATCTTGAGGCCGAGCTGCCGAATCTTCTCCTCACAGACCGTGCGTGCCTCGATCTCACGGGCGCGGTTCTCCTCGACGCGGGCGCGGTCGGAGGCATCGGCGCGGCGATGTACGATGCGCAGATGCGGCGGCACCGCCTCATCGGGGACATCGTGGGGCGCGACGACGACCTTGCCGCACTCCATGCCGCGCGTGGTCTCCACGATGACGTAGTCGCCCTCGGCGAGCGAGAGGCGCCCCTGTCCAAATGTATAGATTTTGCCCGCCGACTTGAAGCGGACACCAACAACCGTTTGCAAGTGTTCCTCCTAGGTATAAGGAGTGCCCCCACCACCGCTCCGCGGTCCCCCTCCCCCGCTCTGCAGGAGAGGCTAAGGGCGCACTATTTCAGACTGATGCAAAATTTCCCTTCACTTCACCATCTCCCACACTGCGGGAGACCAGAGTGGAGATATTCTCCCCCCATGAAGTGCATTTCTTCATCTCAATTCTGTGCCGCCTGCCGTGCACGCAGAAAGAACGCCTCCGCCTGCAAGGCAGGGTTCACATTCGCACCGAAGCGGCGCAGGAGCGTCCCCGCCTCCTCCATGAGCGCGAGGACGCGCGTCCGCGGCATCGCGGGAAGGAGTGACGTCAGGTCGGCGCGGCGGTCTCCGTGGTACAGCTCTGCGCCCGCATCCTCACGCAGGACGAGCAGGTCGCGCAGCGCCATCTGCAGATAGCCGAGCCATGCACTGCGCTCCTCATAGGGACGCGCGCCGAGCTCCTCCGCGCGTGTCCACAGCTCCTCGACACGCAGCGCGCTGAGGGAGGTGAGAAAGGCGAGCGCATCGTCGCGCAGGGAGAGCCCCTCCGCCGCGAGCCGCTCGGCACGCCCGATGCTGCCGTCCGCGAGGGCGGCGATGGTCTCCGCCGCCTCTATGCCGCGCCCGTGCAGCTCCGCTGCGATCTCCGCACGCGGCACGGTGCCGAAGGCTATACGCACCGCACGGGAGCGAATGGTCGGCAGGACGGCATCCCATGCGCTCGTCACGAGCAGAAAGAGCACCGTCGCGGGCGGCTCCTCAAGCGTCTTGAGCAGACGGTTCGCCGCGACCTCATTCATGCAGTGCACATCGTCGATGAGGATGATGCGGCGATCCGCACTCCGCGGCGACTCACTCGCCGCGATGAGGATGTCGCGCACCGCGTCGGCACGGATCATGGCCGCGCTCTTGCCGCGCGCCTCAGGGCTCACCTCGAAGTAGTCGGGATGCACGCCCGCCGCCATCGTACGGCAGGAATCGCAGTGCCCGCAGGGCGCATCTCCCCCTGCCGTACAGAGCAATGTCCGCGCGAGTACGCGTGCCGTGCGGCGTTTGCCGACGCCCTCCGTCCCCGTAAGCATCAGGGCGTGCGGCAGGCGTCCGTCCGCCGCGAGATGACGCAGGCGGGCGATGACCGCCGCATGACCGCGGATGTCCGACCAGTCGCGGGGGAACGGCTCACGTTCCTCCGCGGCAACAGCAGGAATTTCCTTCGTCTTTGCCATCACATATAGAGATCGACGAGCAGCCCGCGTATGGCGTCGTGGCTCGCGATGATGCTCAGCTGATCCGCCTGACCGAGGCGTATCTTCTCCGCCATCTCCTCGAGCTTCTTGTCGATTTTGCGCACGGAGGTATAGACCTTCTGCCGGCCGAGACGATCCCAGCCCGCCTGCGTATGCAGCTCGTACATGCCGTCGACAGCCTCGCCGATAAAGCTCTGTATGAGCGCACGATAGGAGCGCAGCTCCTCATAGGTCGGCGACTTCGAGAGCCGCGCGCCCTGCGCGTCGATCTTTTCGAGCAGTCGATCCATCGCCTCACGCGACATGGAGGACTTTTGATCCGCCAGCTCCGTACCGAAATCCGCCGCTGCGCCGCGCACGCCCACATCACTTGCCGCACGCGGCATCGACATGGACGTACTCTGCGAAATCGTGCTGTCTATCTTCATTGCCATGGCACTCACCCATTCCCTTTGTCATGGTGCGCGCGTCCCCATCCACGGAGTTACGGCCGCGCTCCCATTCCCCTACCAAATGGGGATAAACTCCCATAGTTATTATAGCCTGAACCCGTATCAAAGTCAAAGCATGAAACACCTTAAAGTGCACAGACAAAATGCCAGCCCACCCGATTGGTGCAGGGGGTTCCTCCGAAGCATGAAAAAAACGCGTCAGGACGGTCATGCCGAATTTATCATCGCTTCCTTAAGGAAGTGCAATCCGCTTTCGATATGATAATGGAATGAACGACAGAAAGGACAGACACCATGACACTCGAAGGAGAAAAGCTCACTGCACTGTTAAAGCACGACGCTTCCATCCATATCATTGATCCCGAAACGGACATCGATTACTACGGATCACTCGAACTCAGTGAGGAAGAACAGGCAGCGGGCGCCCCCAACGGCGCACTCAGCGTACGTCTCAATATTCCCGTTGGAAAGTTCGTCAACACCCCTGAGACGGGACATCTCTTCCCATGCCACCTCACGGGCCCGGGCTGCGTCTATCACTTCACCGTTGCCTATCGGTCGGCATCGCAGCTGCCTGACACCATCTGGTACCTCGACCTCCCCGAAAGTGCCGAGCGCATCCAGCTGCGCGACTTCGTCCGTGTCCCCATCCCGATGAGCATCGAGGTAAAGCTAGCAGGTGACCACGGCAGTCTCAAGAACTTCCGCGAGATGCACCTCATCGACATCAGCGGCGGCGGGCTCTGCTTCGTCCACGAGGAGGAGCTGCTCGAAACGCACCCGTCGTCGTACGGGTGCCCGACCTGCCACATATCGGCACACTCGAAACGGAGGGCGCAATCCGCCGCTCCACGCCCATCGAGACGAACCTCGGCATGACGTACCACATCGGCGTCGAGTTCACCGCCTTGACGCCGCGCGAGCGCGAGCGTCTTGTCCAGAGCATCTACCAGCTGCAGCAGAGCTACCTGCGCAAGGGACTAAAAGTACCGCAGATCGACCATACCAAGCGAGGCTGAGCAGCATAAGAAAAGAGCTGTAACAAGAAGGAAATCCTTCGCGTTACAGCTCTTTTTGCTGTCCACGGATGCGGCGATTCGTGCCGCATCTGCCGCGCTCACGTCCACCGCAGCTTCATAAGTTCCGAGTAGACCTCCTCGATCACTTGGAGTCCGACGCCGACCATCGACATGAAGCTCTCCACCTGGAAAGCACCGACATGCAGATCGAGCGGCAGATCGATGTCCACCACGACATCCTGATCGTCGTCCACCACGAACTTCACATAGCGGTACTCGCTGTTCCACTCGTTGAGTTTTTCATGAAAGACCGTCGGCTCTGCCTTCTCGCCGAGCCGCACTAGGTCAAAATACTTGATCTTGATGAAGTCGTTCGTATCGCCGTTTTCCGTTACCACGATGGCAATGCTCACGACGCTGCCATTATCCAGTTTCTGCCGCATGCGCAGGATATGATCCTCACCATCCTCGGAGGTATCCTCGCCGTAGTTCAGCTCCTGCTTGTCAAATTCTGCCTTAATCGCCTCGTATGCACTATTTCTGAGCCCTTCCTCGCTTCCGCTGAAGCCGTCAAAAAGTCCCATACAGATAATCCTCCGTTCAATGTGCGTATCATTCTGATGCCTGTGCGCGCGGGCGGTGCCCCCGTTCGCACAGTCCCATCAGGCTTTCATGAACCTGCTCCACAACACGCATCCCAATCGCCATCGTCGCAATGACGGCATCCGGTTTGAACTCACCACTGTGGAGATCGAGCGGCAGGTCGATATCGACGACCACATCCCGATCGCCGTCGAGGCAGAACTTCACAAAGCGATACTCGGCGTTCCATGCATTGAGCTTCGCGAGCAGCTCCGCGCGGTTCCCGTTTTCCTCGAGATAGGCGATGTCATAAATCTTGATCTTGATGAATCCGTCCGCGTGATTGTACTCGCGCACGGCGATGACGACGGTGACGGGCTCATCATTCTCGAGCTCGTTGCGCATATAGAAGTAGGCTTCCTTGCGCGTCTCGTCGCTTTCCTCGTTCTCCTCATAACTCCATTCACGGCGATCGAGCTCGGCCTTGATGGCACTTCGAATGCCCATGTCGACCGGCTCACCGCCTTTAAATCCATCAAAGAGTCCCATTGTCCCCTCCATATTCACCCTCTGCTGAGGGCATCGTCCCCATATACGTAGAAATCGCGGATAAGATGTGCAGCAAACGATGCTGAGATCACCCGTAATTCCCAATGATGCCGGAGCAATAAAGCCAATATGCATTCGCATATCGATCGCCGCGGTACCGCGTACATCGAAGTGACACGGCTATGTGTCCGCGCCTCCCCAAACACTCCAGATCTGCGATGAGAACTTGACTTGCGTGATTTCCTCCCCTTTTGTCACTGCTACATCGGCACGGCGGAACGATGCCCCCCCTGCATCTGTTCCGCCAAAATAAATCGCTATGCCGGCACTGCAGCAGTCCGGGGATGAGATGTGCACACCCCCATGTGCACTGCTCATCCCTGCACTGCCGCAGCTCGCTCCACCGTGAGAAGCAGAGCTCCGGCCGATACGTGTCCTATGCTATGCCCCCTCTGCCACGCCCGCGCGCAGCTCGCTCAGCCCCCATGCGAAGAATGCGTCCATCCCGACAAAAGCAAAGGCATTGTCCGTCACCGCCTCGCCGAACTCCTCCATCGTACCGATGGCGAAGGAACCGGCATAGCGTCCCGGTGCGCGCTTCGGCAGATCGCCGCGCACGCCGCGCTCGAAGAACGCCTCCGTATCGAGGTTGACGGCGGCGAGCTCCTTCAGGAAGTTGCGCGCCATCTTCATCTTGCCGAGGCGGTAGAAGAGCATTGCGAGGGGCAAGTACATCATTGCCACGCCCTCCTCGTAGCGCTGATACAGCTCAATCGCTGCATCGCCCTCCTCCATCGCGGCGTAGATGAACATGAGCTGGTAGCGGCGCCCGAGTCCATCGTGCTCCGAGAGCCGCAGCATCTCCTTGCACTCCTTTGCCGCAAGGCGGAACTTGCGTGCTGCGAGCAGCGACTCCAGATAGGAGAGACGGAGGAACATATAGGGCTTTGTCTGGGGCATCGACCAGAACTTGCCGATGTTCTCCTCGGCAAAGAGCCCCTCCTCCGTGAGACGCGCTGTTGCCTTGCGCGTCAGATCTTCGTAGTGGTGGACGCGGTCATCGGCATTGCGCGCCAGATACTCGACGCGCATACACGCCGCCGTGATGTTCTCCGGCTCGATGCGCAGGACGCGCTTGATGATGCGGTAGCGCTCCTCGCCCGACGCCTTGCGTGCGCGTGCAATCAGCTCATCCGGCGTGAGCGTATTCATCTCACGCGGCAGATTGGGGTTCTCACGCAGACGCTGGCTGAGCTCGGAGACGATCTCGGTCATGCGTTCCACGCTGACCTTTCCGCCCTCGGCTTTCACCATGCGATTCAGTTCGTGCTGCATCCATTCCTTGTCTGTCATGCGCGTCACATCCTCCTCCTAGTGTTTTCATCCCTATTATACTTTGTTTTCAAAAAAAAAGCTAGAGACTCCCAAATAAAAAGGAGCGTCCTCCCTTGACCTCAGTGGGACGCTCCATCTTTTATTGTTTTATCTTGCTTTATGGACTCTTGGCGGTTTTTTTCTGTTCTTTCGCCGCCTTTGCCTGCCGTTCCGCCAGTATTTTGCGGTCAGCATCGCTCAGTATCCCCTTCGAGCGGCGGATCAGCTCCTCCTGATGAGCCGCAGCGTAGGAAATAATTGCATTAAAAAAATTTTTTTCTCCACGTCCTTGTCCGAGAGGGAGGCGAGGGTAAACTCCTTCGCATTCTCCTCGCGCGAGATCGTCCCCCACGCGCTGTCCAGATCCTCATGCGCCGTCACGCGAACCGTGCCCGCGCGCAGGTCGATCAGAAGGTACTCCGCTGCCCCAGAGAGATCACCGTACCCATCGAGCGGGAGCATCCGCCAGCGGCGTTTCGAGACGACATCCTGGATCTGGATGTTATCGTAGACGCGCAGCGTCGGCACGAGGATCTTCGTGAGGTCGATGTAGCCGTGCGCATCGGCGGCATACTGGATGTATTCCCTTGTTGAAGTAGTAGCCCTGCCGCGCTGTGGACTGCACCCATTCGTAGATGTTTTTTTGGGAATCGCCTCTGCCGCATCGGCGGAGCGGACGCCCATGAACAGGACGGCACAGGCGGCCAGCACTGCACCCCATCGTTTCTGCAAATCGATCGCTCCCATCGTATTGTTCTATCAACGAATACTATGGTAGTACCAAAAGCTGAATTTTCGCTGAACATTCCGGATGCTGCAATATTTCGCCGCTCCTCAGTCCTCCGCGTTGTCAAGGCTGTCCAGCTCGTACGGCGTGCCCTGATAGACATAGTAGTTCAGCCAGTTCGCAAAGAGCAGATGTGCGACGCTGCGCCAGCGCACGACGGGCGGACGGCTCGGGTCGTCGTCGGGGTAGTAGTTCAGCGGGATATCAGGGTTCATCCCCGCCGCATGGTCGCGGTCATACTCCGCCTTCAGCGTCAACGGATCGTACTCGGCATGCCCCGTGATGAAGAACTGCCGCCGCCGCAGATTCGCGATGATGTAGACGCCTGCATCGCCCTCGGCGAGAACGGTCAGCTCGGGCACGGCATCGACGTCGGCGCGGCGCGTCTCCGTATGGCGCGAGTGCGGCACATAGAAAATATCGTCAAAGCCGCGCAGGAGGCTCTCATGCTGCACACAGCGATGGTGCTCATAGACGCCGAAGATCTTCTTCTCCGTCCAGTGCTTCGGGATGCCGTAGTGATAGTAGAGCCCCGCCTGCGCGCCCCAGCAGATGTGGAACGTCGAGAAGGCGTGCTTCTTGCTCCACTGCATGATCTCCGCGACCTCATCCCAGTAGGCGACCTCCTCAAAGGCATACTGCTCGACCGGCGCGCCCGTAATGATGAAGCCGTCGTACTTCTTATGGCGCACCTCGGCAAACGTCCCGTAGAACTCCGAGAGATAGGCCCTTGACGTATGCGTCGGGACGTATGACTCCGTATAGATGAAGTCCGCCTCCACCTGCAGCGGCGTATTGCCGAGGAGGCGCAGGAGCTGCGTCTCCGTCACCTCCTTGATCGGCATGAGGTTCAGGATAAGCAGCCGCAGCGGACGGATGTCCTGACTGTACGCGCGCGCCGCGTTCATGACGAAGATGTTCTCCCCCTCGAGAACATTCGCGGCGGGCAAATTGTTGGGTATTTTAATCGGCATATTTTTCCCTTCCCATGGACATTAGCGAACCTGATATCGCGTCACCCACGTGCTGTAGCCGTCGGCAAAGGCACGCAAGCGGACGAGCCCGCGTTCCTCGGGTGCGTCACGGTTAATCATGCGGTACGCTCCCTCATAGCCGTCGTCGAGTGCCTGCCAGCCCCCCTGTGGCGACCAGTAGCGTCCCGTGACGATGCGCTCCGTCCCCTGCGGCAGGTTGACCGCGCGCTTGTCGAACTTGATCTCGATCGCCTTGCCGTCGGTCCCCCGCACCTCCGTCCATGCCCAGAAGACGAGGTTGTCCCCCATGCGGCGCATGGTCGAGGTGTCTGCCGTCACCTGCGTTTTGACCCCGGACGTTTCATCCGACCAAAGCAGGATCCAGCGGTCTTCCGCACGCAGGCGCTGCATCTCTCCCTGATGGAACACGGTGTCGATGATGGCGGCGTAGAACTCCTCATCAAACTGCTGGGAGTTCATCTCCTTTTCCTTGCCCTCACCCTTTGACCAGAGCACCTTGCCCGCGCTGTCATAGAACGTCTCACCGAGGTACTGCAGCGTGCGGTTCTGCGGCACAACACGCACCTGCGCAACGGAGTACGAGAGCTGCGCGGGATTTGGGATAACGTGGTCGATCTTATAGTTGCGGATGGTCTCCTCCGCGCCCTCGTAGCTGAATGAGGTCTTGATCTCCGCCTCGATCTCCGTCGCCACCGTCCTGCCGTCGCTCGTCGCCACGCTCTGGGCGACGCGGACGGAGGCGGGTGCGTAGTATTTCGAGTACTTGTCGTTCGAGCTCAGCCAGACCCACGTCTGCCCGTCGTCGGCAAGCACTGCAGGGCAGAACATGAGCAGGGAAAGGAGGAGCGTCGCCGCCCCCAACCAAAACGATCTCACTGCATTCATCCGTTGCTCTCCTCTCTCGACGCTGTGCATCAGATCAGCGGGACGCTCTCACGCGTGCGCCCGCCCGTAAAGTGAATCTGCTCCGTATAGCCAAAGGAGCGGGCATACTGCACCGCCTCCTCATTATAGCGCGCACAGTCCTCGGGCTTGTGCGCATCCGAGGTCGTGATGAGCGACAGGCCGTGCGCATACGCTGCGCGCATAAAGTCCGGATACGGCGAAAACTCGTGTACCGGGTAGCGATAGTACGTCCCCGTGTTGAGATCGACGATCATGTCCGCCGCAGCCATTGCCACCGCCACGCGCTCAAGATACGGCGTCACGTCGAACGTCGGAAAGTGACGGTACAGGCGGATGTTGAACGGATGCCCGAGCACGTCATAGAGATGTGCCGCCGCGAGATGCTCCGCCTCCTCCGCATACCACGCGTAGATCTCCGTCAGCGGATGGTTGTCCCACTCCGCCACGATCGCCTCCGTATCGTACGCCCAGCCGTGCAGGAAATGCACCGAGCCGATCACGTAATCAAACGGATAGGCGGAGAGAATCTTTGCGACCGCCGCCTGATCGCGGAAATTGCAGACCTCGATGCCCGCGCGCACCTTGTGCTTTCCGCAGCTTTTCAATAAAAGAAAAATACTCGTCAAGCGTATACTTGAACTTGTTCTTTTTCAGCCATTTCCGCTGAAACTGCCCCACAGCACTGTCGTCCAAGATAAGATCGTCATAGTAGAGCTGCTCAAACTCGGGAAAGGTATGGGAGTGCTCCGAAAAGCCGATCTCATAGACGCCGTGCTGCTCTGCCGCACGGAAGAATCCCTCCGCGTAGTCCTCGTCGTACGAGCCGTACTCAAGATGCATGTGATAGTCAAAGCGCATATTACACCTCAGTCAAACTCGCCCGCGAGAATGCGCTCGCAGACCGCTATCACACCGTGCTCGCGGTTGCTCGGCGCACGGTAGCGCGCGCGTTCCTTGACGGCGGGCAGGGCGTTCTCCATCGCAAAGCTGTAGTGCACGGCATCCATCAGCTCAAGATCGTTGTCGTAGTCGCCGAACGCCGCACACTCCTCAGGCGCAATACCGAGCTGCCGCTGAATCTGCGCGACGGCCGCCCCCTTGCTGACACCGAGGTTAAAGAGATCGATCCACTTCGTACTCGAGAGCGTGACCTGCAGGCGGTCTCTGTACTGCTGCATCGTCGGCAGTATAGAGGTCTCAGCGTGTCCTGTGAGATCACAGAGCGAGATTTTTATCAGGACATCTTCTACGCCGGCGAAGTCCTCTACGACCGACGACACTGTAACGTACTGATCCAGCTCATGACGAAATGCCGGTACATTGTCGCGTGACAACATGTAGCCGCTCTTTCCCGCACATGACCATGTGCACGCCGGGGAGCTCCATGCCCGTCCGCAGCGCATCGAGCACAAGCGTCCGCTCAATCCCGCTCGAAAAGATCTCTCTGCCGCCCTCCATCACCATCGTCCCGTTCTCCGCGACGAAGATCAGCTCGTCCTTCCACGGGGCGAACGTCCGCTGGAGCGATGCATACTGCCGCCCCGAGGCGGGCGCAAAGCGGATGCCGCGCTCCTTCAGCCGCGCATAGAGATCGCCGAACTCCTCCGGCAGCCGCCCGTTCTCATCCAAGAGCGTTCCATCCATATCTGAAAAAATCAGCCGTATCACATCATCGCCCCTCTCCCGTTCGATACAATGTTCTCATTATAACAAAGAACCATTTTTCGCGCAATAAAAAAGGGGGCGTCTGTATGTGCTGATACAGCCTCATACAAGCACCCCAGAGAAGCACAGCCCGGTTTAGGGAAGCACTGATAAATTCGGCACGACCATCTTGACGCATCTTTTTCGCCCGCTTATCGTTAGCAAATCCTCCACATAGCCTCTGCTATGCGTCCGGTTTGCTGCCTCAATCGGACAAAAAATCTACGCCAATCTGGCATACCTCATTTTATCAGCGATTCCTTAGCTCCGCCAACTCAGTGCATCTTTTTTAGAGATCGTCATCCTCATCATCGCCCATCGTCGAGGCATGGAAGAGCTGCGTTCCGTTCTTTCCCGCCTCTGCCGCCTGTTCCATGAGAGCGAGGATATTGTACGCTCCGCCGACAAGCTGCGCGCTCACCATCTCGATCAGCATGGGGAGATTTACCCCCGTGACAATGCCATACGCTTCATTGTTTGCTGCGAGACGGCAGGCGGCGTTGTAGGGACTCCCGCCAAAGAGATCGTTGAGAAAAACGACTCCGTCCGCACAGTCAAGCTCCTCGATTGCCGCCTCGTATTTCTTCACGACATCGTCGGGTCCCTCGCCCGGCACGAGCGTCACCGCACGCACATTCGGCTGCGGTCCACAGATCATCTCGCAGGACGTCACGATTTCCTCGGAAAACCTCCCATGCGTTCCAACAATGATTCCAAACATCTTGCATACCCCTCTCAATCCACCATATCAATTTTCTTCAGGAAGTGATAGATGCCGTCGGCATCATTCGCCTCCGTAACGCTTGCGGCAATCCCCTTGACTTCTTCGGGGGCATTGCCCATCGCGACGCCGTGTCCGACGCAGCGCAGCATCGAAACGTCGTTGTAATTGTCGCCGAAGGCAAGTGCCTCCGTGCGGTCAATCCCGTAATGCTTGAGCAGCACCTCGATCCCCGCCGCCTTTGATACGCAGCGTTCGATGATCTCCAAGAGATGCGGCAGGGAGCGCATGATAGAAAGCTCCGGGAAGGTCTCCGAAAGCTCCCGCTCCATGCGCTCGATCAGCGCGGGCGCTCCCATGGCAAAGAGTTTGTTCGGCAGAACGCCGGCCGCGATCAATGCCGCAAAATCCGCGGTGACGGACGTGACCGTTGTGATTCCCTCCTCTCTGCGCACCTCGGGGTCATCACGATTACGCACGTACCATGTATGGCCCGCATAGTAATTCATGGATGCCGCAGGATACTGCGCAGCAACACGGTGCAGAACGGCCTCCGTATGCGCGCGCGTCATGCGCTCATCGTGAATCTCCGTCCCGTCCGATGTGATGACGAGAGCCCCGTTGTAACTGATAACGGCAGTGCGCACCCCGATCTCCTCCACGACCGGAGCGATGGCCTCGGGCATCCGTGCTGAGACCAGCGCGAATGGAACGCCCTTTGCCGTGATCTCCCGTATCGCTGCCGCTGTGCGCGGAAGAACGTGGTGATCGGAGGTGAGCACCGTGCCGTCAATATCCGAGAAAACGATTTATAGTCCATACATTCTCCCCTATTCACTCTTCCACGTTTCACTGCTGCAAAATTGCATTGATCTCCTTTTGCAGGCGGTTGAGCGCGTTGTGAAACGGCGGCGGCTTCTCGATCATCGCCGTGATTTCGCGGTCGGCATAGAGCATTGCCTCCGCACGCCGCTCGAAGCGGTACGGGGTGACAGCAGCACTCATAGCATCGCTCACATCTGTCGCCGTCATCGCATTCTCCCCTGCATCCCAGAGAAAAATTTCCTCTGCTGCACGCGACCGAATGACATCACGCCGCGCCGGCAGGGCATGCGACTTCTCAAGCACCATCGCCTGTATCTCCGGATCGGAGGTCAGGATCTTCATCAACGACCAGGCGAGTTCCTGCCGCTGCGTACGTGCGCTCATCCCCACGAGCAGGCTGTCCATTGTGGTGATATTGCCGCCCGATGGTCCTGCAGGAAGCGGGATGCAGTCCCACTCGAACGAGCTGTACTTCTTCACGCGCCATGGATAGGGCTTGTACGTACGATACTCGGCAAAGGTAAACGGGCGAAACGCGACACGCCCCATATCAAAGTCATGCGCCGTGACCTTATACCCCGCGTGTGTTCCCTCAAGCTCCTTGATGAAGCGCACCGTCTCCTCCATGCGCGGATCGGCGAAATACGAAGCCTTTCCATCCTCCCGAAAAAGACGGACGCCGTTCGCCACGGCCGCCTGCTCCCATGTGTAGTCGTAATAGCCAAACTGATCGGGCACACCGTCGCCGTCCGTATCCTTCGTAAGTTGGCGTGAGAGTGCGCAGAAATCCGCCCACGTCCAGTCTAGCGGCGGCATGGCGAGCCCCTCATGTGCGAGCAGTGTCTTGTTGACGAACATGAGGGTAATCATGTTCTCGCAGGGCAGTGCGTAGGAGCGTCCATCCTTCTGTCCATTCTGAAATGCCGCACGATCATAGAGCTCTGGGGAAAACTCCGCATCGCCCTCCACAAAGGGAGTGATCTCCATAAGTGCACCACGCTCCGCGTAGAATTCGAAGTCCTCGGTCGGCAGGAGGAAAACATCGGGTTCCTCTCCTTTCAAGAACTGCGCGGCAAGCCACTCCGGATAGTCCTCGCGGCGTATGCCGCTCACGTAAACGACACGAACGCCCGGATGCCTCTCCTCGAACTTTTCAATCGCCCGATCAATGACGGCATACGGTTCGCCCTGCGGCACGCCCCAATTGCTGCCCGCAAAGATGCCGACGGTCAGGACGGGGCTGCTGCGCTGTACCAGCCATGTGACAAGGAGCGCAGCAATGAGGAGCACGAGAAGGACGAAAGCGATTTTTCGCTGCGCGTGAATCTCACCCATCCCCGCCCTCCTTCATCTGCGAGAGTCCGATCTGCACGGCCCAGAGTGCAAGCTGTGTGCGGTCGCGCAGATTCAGCTTTGAGAGTGCTGTGCTGAGGCTGTTGCGGACGGTGCCTTCCGAAAGTGAAAGCGCAGCAGAGATCTCCTTGTTCGAGAGGCCACGCCCAACGAGCTGGGCAATGCTGCGCTCCGTGTGGCTGAGATCCTGCAGGCCCTGCAGATCCGTCTCCGTGACATAGGAGCCATGAGCCATCTGGCTGAAGAGTTTCACCACCTTGTTCGTGACATCGGGGTTGAGGATATTCCCACCGGAGACAACGATGCGGATCGCATCCGCCAGCTCCTGCACGCTCCCGCCCTTGAGCAGATATCCGCTCGCCCCGTATTTCAGTGCGGAGTAAACGTAGTCGTCATCATCAAACGTCGTGAGGATAATGATGCGCACGTCGGGATATCGCTCCTTGACCGCTTTCGTGCAGAGCACACCGTCCAGCTCCGGCATGCGTATATCCATGAGGATAATATCGATGGGCATCTTCGCGAGAGCAGCAAGCGCCTCGCGCCCATTCGACGCCATCGCCGCAACCTCCATATCCTCATTCATCTCAAGTACGATCTTAAGGCTCTCCCGTATCAGTTCCTGATCGTCAGCTATCATGACGCGGATCATACAGTCTCTCCTCCCCCGCTGAGCGGTATCGTGACATCCACGGTAAATCCCGCTCCGCTCCGATACGCCGCCGTGCCATGCAGGAGGCAGAGGCGCTCCTGCATGTGACGCAGGCCGAAGCCCGGGATCACCTTTGGACAGCCCACACCGTCGTCGGCAATGCAGATGCAGAGCATCCCCGTCTGCTCCCCGATGGTGATATGCACGTGTTTCGCCTGTCCGTGCCGGTGAGCATTCGTCAAGCTCTCCTGCAGGACGCGGTAGATGACATCCTCCTGATCCTCACGCAGATTCGCCGGCCACTTCTGTACATCGAGCGAAACCTCCATGCCCGACGTCTGTGCATAATCGTGCGTCATGGCAGTGATCGCCTCCTGAAAGGGCAGCTTCTCCATCGCATCGGGGCGCAGCTTCTTCATCGAGCGGCGCACGTCCGTAATGCCATGCTGCGCCGCATCACGGATGCGCGCAAGCTGCGCACGCGTGAATGCGGGAGACGAGTCCAGCGTCACCATGCAGGCGTCCAGCCTGCAGTGATCCCCGTCAGTGCATGTCCAAGCGTATCGTGGATTTCCCGCGCGAGGCGGTTGCGCTCACGCGTCTCCGCCATGTGTGCCGCATGGATGGCATAGGCGCGGAGACGCTGGTTTGCCTCCTCAAGCTTCTCATTGAGCAGACGAATGCGTGCACGCTCCTCATTCTTGTGCCGGATGAGCAGGACGATGTAGGAGATAAAGAGGATCGTGTTCAGCGAAGAACAGGCGCTCCGAAGAGCGCGTAGGATACTCTGTGTTTCGCTGTTATAATAGGCGACGTAGGACTCAAAGGGGATGACCTTCGTCTGGTAGAGTGCGAGATTGACATTCGCGATGAGGTAGAGAACAACGAGCGCGCCAATCAGGAAATAGGCTCGATGATGTCCCTCATAACGCTGCATCAGATCTGCGACAACAAGCAGGACGACGCCGTCATAGGCAAAGTTTACGCCGCGCATCAGTGCCATGCACGCGGCAATCTCAAGCATGAGCAGGAGATAGAGACGCGGCCGCCGATCCGAGTGATCCATGCGGTAGAGCCCGCCGAACAGGACGAGCATGAGAAAGGACAGCGCCGTCAGCAGGCAGCTCTCTACGAGGGGGAGAGGAAGTGCCTCCACCTGTTTCAAGAACGCGTATGCGCTCATGGACGTGTAGATCTTATACTGCGTCAGACAGAGAAAGGCGCTCAGCAGAGCGATAACGAGAGCGTTGTATGCGTAGAGCAGTCCGTGCATCTCGCCAAATACGCGCCCATATACGGTGCGCAGAACCTCCTCTGCCGCCATTCAGTCCCACCCCCCGTCGTCATTTTCATTCATATTTGCGCGTGTCAGGAGACGTGTCGGCAGGTCGATATCAGCTGCCGACTCCCCCGAAAGGATGCGATATGCCTCCTCTGCCGCCATACGGCCGATACCGCGCGGCGACTGCACAGCGGTCGCCGTCATCCAGCCTGTGCGGATGAGCTCCCGACTCTCCGGCACGCCGTCCACACCGTACACCATCGTACCCCCCGGCATACGCCCTGCACTCTGCAGTGCTGCAATCGCGCCAAGCGCAGCGGGATCGTTCAGAGCCATGACCGTATCGATCTCGGGATGCTCCATGAGCATTTTCTCCATGGCGGGCATGGCGCGCTCCAGTTGTCCGCTGCAGTCCGCCTCCGCGACAATCTGAAAGGACGGATGCTCTGCTATCTCCGCACGAAAGCCTTCTATGCGCTGCTCCGCCGAGCGCGCTTCGGCGTGTTTAAGCAGAGCGATGCGTGCGCCGTCCGCATGTGCAAGCAAATGTGCGGCGCACTGCCGCCCCGCATTGTAATTGTCCGATACAACAGTTGCGGCAACATCGCTCCCCGCTGCAATATTCGTATCAATAGCGATAACAATGACGCCGGCGGCACGTGCGTCACGCAGCACATCGTTCATTCGCGTACCGTCAACGGGATTGATGAAGAGTACCCGCACCCCCTCCGCAATGAGCGCACGAATCTCCTCAATCTGCCGATCGGCATTGAGGGCAGGATCGCGCGAGATGAGGACATCGCCGTTGTTCTCAACCACGGTGCGGATCTCCTCATCAATGATCTCATAGAAGGGATTGTTCGTCGTCATGTAGACGGCGCCGAACTTCGTGCGCATCTCGTTCCCGCGTGCGGAGTGATCCGTCCGGGCAAACTGGGCACAGGCGAATCCCGTGAGAAGGACGACGAGAAGCAGTCCCCATCGCCATGACAATCCTTTCTGCATGATGCGGCTCCTGTTCAGTGCTTCCTCTCATCAAGGCATGATGCTGCACAGCCGTCATGCCCGTTATCCATCTGTCCTCCATTATATATCAAAAAGGGCTGCCGCACGAATTTTTCTTCGCAGAGCAACCCCCAAACTGTTTAGGCAAGCAGGCCGATGGCATAACCGACAATGCCGATGGCAAAGAGTCCAAGAATGATGATGAGCGGATTGACGCCCTTCCGCAGGAGATACATGCAGGCGAACGTCATGAGAAGCGGAACAATCCCGGGCATTAGCTGTCGAGAATCGACTGCACTGTCGTCACAACGACCTCGCCCTTTGCGTTCACATATTCCGAAAGCACGAGCGGCATATTGACCGTCGTCCACTTCGCAACGAGTGCGCCCATGACGAGAAGTCCAAGCACGGATGAGCCCTCCGTGAGATAGCGCATCTTGTTGCCGCCGATGCCCTCGACGAGCTCCGTGCCCTTGGAGTAGCCATACATAACGCCGTACCAATGGGTCAGAAGGCGCAGGGCATTGAATGCGATAAAGAAGATGATCGGTCCAAGAATGCTGCCCGTGAGTGCAATGCCCGCGCCGAGTGCAGCAAGAACAGGCCGCAGCGTGCCCCAGAAGATCGGATCGCCGACGCCGGCGAGCGGTCCGATGAGACCGACCTTGACACCGGAGAGGGTCTGTTGACTGATGTCTGCACCGTTCGCACGTTTCTCCTCCATCGCGGCGATGATGCCCATGATGGCAGCACCAAGGAACGGCTGCGTGTTGAAAAATTCGAGATGGCGCTTGAGTGCCGCCTTGAGCTCATCGCCCTGATAGAGCTTCTTGAGCGCAGGAATCAGCGAAACGCAGAATCCCATCGCCTGCATACGCTCGAAGTTGAAGGAGCCGAGCAGGAAGTTGGAACGGACAAAGATCCAGAAAAGATCTTTCTTGTTTAATGTCTTAGTCATTGCCCTGTCTCCTCACATCAGATCTGAATCATCAACATCATCGACGGGGTTTCCCGTACCGCCGCCGGCACATGCAGCAGCCGCCTGTGCCTCACGCTCCAGTCCCTTGATGTGGAAGAACGCACAGAGAAGGCCGACCGCGCCAAAGCCGATGAGGTTAAAGTTCGTGAAAACGGCGAGCAGAAAACCGAGGAAGAAGTACGGCATCAGCGACTTTGCATTCATCATGTTGATGACCATCGCATAGCCGACGACAACGATGAACCCACCGGCAACCTGCAGACCGCGCGTCACGACCTCGGGAATCGAATTGAGCATGGCACTGACCGTATCCGTGCCCGCAATGAGTGCAACGAGTGCAGCGGGAACAGCAACGCGGATGGCCTGCAGAAGAAGGCCTGCAACGTGGCACATCTCAATACCGAAGGTATTGCCCGTATCGGCAAATTTATCCGCAAGATGCTGGAAGAAGACGGTGATCGTACGAACGAAAATCGTGAGCACCTGACCTGCCGCCGCAAGCGGAACCGCAAGCGCAATACCCGCGGCAATATCCTGATGTCCGACGATGACGAGGATGGTCGCAACCACGGACGCAAGAGCTGCATCCGGAGCCATTGCTGCACCAACGTTCATCCATCCGAGTGCCATGAGTTCGAGCGTTCCACCGAGAATGACGCCGGTGGTGACATCGCCGAGCACAAGTCCGACGAGCGTGCAGGCAATCAGCGGACGGTGAAACTGTGCCTCATCGAGCACACTTGCCATGCCTGTGAGCGCCGCAACGGCGATGAGCAGGACAAACTGTACTGTATCCATATACGTTACCTCCTATGTCCAATCTTGGCTAAACAAGCCCCTTTGCCTTGAGCGCCTCCATGACGTCGCCCTTCGGCTCATTCCACAGCTTACGAATCTCCACCTCAATCCCCATATCGAGGAGCTCCCGGATGGCCTTGACATCCTCTGCGTTGACGGCAACCGCCTGTGAGATAAGCGTGTCGCCATCCTTAAAGCACTTGCCGCCGAGGTTGACGGACTTGAACGGAATCCCGCCCTTCACCGCACGCACAACGTCCGCAGGATTCGTGAAGAGAAAGAGCGTCTTGAAGGAATCGTACTTCGGATCCTTGTACGCAGCAACAGCCTTGTCCACAGGAACGACATACGCCTTGATGCCCGGAGGGGCAACCTGAATGAGCAGCTTCTTGCGCATCTCGTCCTGCGCCACATCGTCGTTGACGCACATGATACGGTTGCAGCCCGTCATCTTTGTCCAGACCGTTGCGACCTGTCCGTGGATCAGACGGTCGTCGATGCGGCAGAATGCGATCTCCATGATGAAATCCCCCTTGATCTTAGAAAGCAGATGATTACTTTTTTTCATATTATAATTACTGCGATAAATAATGTCATCTGAGATATGTCACCTCTTTTCAGGTTTTTTTCATGACAAATGTCATAAAGTCATTCTTTTCTGTCACCATGCCTGTGAACGCAATCTGTGCTATAATGATGAAAGAAATGTATGAGATGAAAGGGGATGCGCCATGCTCACGGAGCGAATCAATGCGCACCTGCGTGAACTGAGTGAGGCGGATCGCTGCATCTGGCGTTACATCGACGCCAACCGCGCGGCGGCGAGCCGTGCCTCCGTCCATGAGCTGGCACGGGCGTGTGCTGTCTCAAGTGCCTCGGTCGTGCGCTTTGCGCAAAAGCTCGGCTTTGACGGGTTCGGCGAGATGAAGGCGGTCATGCGCATGGAGGGTGCTCCTGCCGCTGTGCCGCCGCAGGATGTCCGCACGGCGCTCAGCGGTTTCTACGATCAGACGTGGCGCGCGCTGATGCAGCGCGACTACACGCGGGCGAGCCGCCTGATGAACGGGGCGCATCGCGTCTTTGGCTACGCCTCGGGCTACGTGCAGACGAACGTGATGCAGGAGCTGAAACGGCTCTTTGTCTATGACAATATCTTTATCTATGAGATCGCGGGACGCGAGGAGTTCTACTCCGTCTATCAGGAGGCGGGGCCGGACGATCTCTTTATCTTCATCTCGCTCTCGGGCGAGTCGGCGCGCACGGTGGAGTTCGCGGAGCAGCTGAACCTAAAGGGCATTCCCGTCCTCTCCATCACGGAGATGCGGCACAATACGCTCGCGAGCCGCTCCACGGAGAACCTCTACGTCATGCCCGCAGAGTTCAATCTGCCCGAGAACGAAGCGCGTCTCCAGTTCAAGTCCATGCTCGCCTATTTCCTCCTGCTCGAGATCTGGTACGTCCACTATCGGCTCTATGCGGAGGAATGCGCCGGGATGTAACAAATTTCACACGATGTACTTCGGTACGACCTCTGTATATCGCTCCCGAATGCCGCGAAGCTATTGCTTTCGCGGCGTTTTTGCATTATCGTAGACATAACGGATTATGGCTGATCCAATGTCGTTGCGGAATGGGTTAAGGAGGAGAAAGCACATGGCACTCAGCAAGGATGTCATCATGCAGAACATGCAGCGGTTCGGCGGCGCGATGTATACGCCCGTCATTCTGTTCGCGTTCTTCGGTCTCACGGTGGCGGTGTCCATCGTATGTAAAAACACGGGGCTGCTCGGCAGTATTGCCGCGCAGGGTACGGTATGGTACGATTTCTGGTACGTGGTCGAACAGGGTGCGTGGACGGTCTTCGCACAGATGCCGATCCTCTTCGCCATTGCCGTGCCGATCGGCTTCGCAAAGAAGGAGCCGGCACGCTGTGCGATGGAGTCGTTCGTCATCTATATGCTGTTCAACTACTTCATCGCAGGTTTTCTGACGCTCCATGCGGATATGTTCGGCGTGGACTACAGTCAGGCAGCAGGTCCCGGCACGGGGCTCGCGATGATCGCCAACGTCAAGACGCTCGACATGGGCATGCTCGGTGCGATCTTCATCGCCTGCTGCACGGCGTTCCTGCACAATCACTTCTATGACACGGACATCCCCGACTGGCTCGGCATCTTCAAGGGACCTGCCTTCGTCGTCGCCATCGGCTTCGTCGTGATGATTCCGATGGCACTCATCTTCTGCTTTGTCTGGCCTGCCGTTCAGCACGCCATCGAGCACTTTCAGTTTCCTCAAGACCAGCGGCATCGTTGGCGTCTGGGCATATACGTTCTCGGAGAAAATCCTCCTGCCCGCCGGTCTGCATCACTTCATCTATCTGCCGTTCATCTATGGCCCCGCGATTGTGGACGGCGGCATTCAGGCCTACTGGCTCGGGCATATCAATGACTTCATGACGAGCGCGCAGAGTCTGCGCGAGCTCTTCCCCGAGGGCGGCTTCGCCCTCCACGGCAGCGGCAAGGTGTTCGGTCTGCCGGGCGCGGCTCTCGCGATCTATGTCTGCGCCAAACCTGAGAAGAAGAAAAAGACGGCCGCACTCCTCATTCCCGCGACGATCACGGCAATGCTCTGCGGCATCACGGAGCCGCTGGAGTTCACCTTCCTCTTTGTCGCACCTCTGCTCTATCTGATTCACGCGCTGCTCTCGGCAACGCTGTCGGCGACCCTCTACTCTTTCGGACTCTCGGGGAACTTCGGCGGCGGTCTGATTGACTGCTTCGTGCAGAACTGGATCCCGCTCTTCCCGTATCACTATACGGAGTACATCACGCAGATCGTCATCGGACTGTGCTTCACCGTCATCTACTTCTTTGTGTTCCGCTGGGTCATCATCCACAAGGACTACAAGACGCCGGGACGCACGGATGATGCGGTGGAGGATAAGCTCTTTACGAAGGCGGACTACAAGGCAAAACAGGCAGGTGCCGCTGCGGACGGTGCCGCTGCGCCGAGCATGAAGCTCGATGAGCGCGATGTAAAGGCAAAGGCATTCCTCGAAGGGCTCGGCGGCCCGTCGAACATCGTCGACGTGACGAACTGTGCAACGCGTCTGCGCGTCACGGTCAGCGACCCCGAGCGCGTTGCCCCGGCGGTTGCCTTTACGGATGCAGGCGCACACGGTCTGGTGCGCAACGGTCACGCATTCCAAGTCATTGTTGGACTCTCAGTGCCGCAGATCCGCGAGCGTTTTGAGGCACTGCTCACCGCCCCCGCATCGGATGCGGCAGAGACGGCGGTCGGCACGGAGAAGTCTGTCGCGATCAACGCGGTCACGACGGGACATGTCATCGATATGAGCGAGGTCAAGGATGAGATGTTCTCGCAGAAGATGATGGGCGACGGCGTTGCCGTCGAGCCGACGGAAGGTGTCGTCGTTGCACCGGCGGATGCCGAGGTGACGATGGTCATGGAGGACAGCCGTCATGCGGTAGGTCTGCGCATGGACAACGGCGCAGAGATGCTCATCCACATCGGCGTGGATACGGTGAAGCTTGAGGGCAAAGGATTTGAGATGCACGTCGCGATGGGCGACCGCGTGAAGGCAGGAACGCCGCTCGTGACGTTCGACCGCACGGTAATCCACGAGGCGGGCTATCAGGATACGGTCATCATGGCGGTGACGAACTCCGGCGAATATCCGCTGATGAAGAAGACGACGGGCATGGATGCAAAGGCAGGCGAGACGACGGTTCTGACGTTCTGAGAAGCACGTATACTGTTGTGCAAACCCGCCGCGAACACCTCGTTCCACAAGCGGTCGTGTGCTCGTCCGCCCTAAATACCGCGTGATTTCTAAACGCGCTTCGCTTGAACGGCAGAAATCACGCGGGGGGCGGGTCGCACACTCTGCGCCGCTCGCTCCACTAGGGTTCGCTTGCGGGCTTACACAACCATTCACAGTTCTATACGGTCAACACAGCGTCTCGATAATAGGAAAAATAGGGAAAGGAAAGGGTCTGCGATGAACGAGTACAAATGGTGGCAGAACACCGCCGTCTACCAGATCTACCCGAAGAGTTTCAACGATACGACGGGCAGCGGTACGGGCGACCTGCGCGGCATCACGGAAAAGCTCGACTATCTGAAGGAGCTCGGTGTCGGCGCGGTCTGGCTCACCCCCGTTTACCCGTCGCCCATGGTCGACAACGGCTACGACATCAGCGACTACACGGACATCAATCACGACTTCGGCTCGATGCACCAGATGGAGGATCTGATCGCAGGCGCAAAGGAGCGCGGCATCCGCATCATCATGGATCTCGTCTACAACCACAGCTCCGACCAGCATCCGTGGTTCCTGAAGTCGCGCTCCAGCCGCACCAACGAAAAGAGCGACTGGTACATCTGGCGTGATCCGAAGGAGGACGGCAGTGCGCCGACGAACTGGCGCGGCATCTTCGGCGGCTCTGCGTGGACATACTGCCCCGAGCGCGGGCAGTACTACCTGCACACCTTTGCCGAGGCGCAGCCCGATCTCAACTGGGAGAATCCGGAGGTACGCGCCGCCCTCTACCGTGCCGCAAACTTCTGGCTCGACAAGGGCGTCGGCGGATTCCGCATCGACGCGATCACCTACATCAAGAAACCCGCCGTCTTCACCGACGGCACGCCCGATGCGGCAGACGGCATGGTGAGCGTCCACACGATGACGGTCAATACGCCCGGCATTCTGGACTTCCTCCATGAGTTCCGCCGCGAGGTATTTGACGGGCATGACATCTTCACCGTCGGTGAGGCGAACGGCGTCAGCCCCGCAGAGCTCCCTGACTGGGTCGGCGAAAACGGCGTGTTCTCCATGCTCTTGAGTTTGCCCACGTCCTCGTCCCCTACGAAAGCGGCGAGACATGGTGCAAAATGCAGCCGTGGAAGCTGACAAAGCTCAAGGCGGCGCTCTCCGCAAGTCAGGCAGGGGTCGCCCGCGAGGGCTGGTGCCCGATCTACTTTGAGAACCACGACCGCGCACGCTCGGTGAACTACTTTCTCCCCGAAGACGCCGACCCCGTCCTCGGAGCAAAGGCACTCGCCACGGTGCTGCTCACCCTGCGCGGCACGCCCTTCATCTACGAGGGCGAGGAGCTCGGCATGACGAACGTCGCATGGGACAGCATCTCCGACTACGACGACATCTCCTCGCACGGACAGTACGAACTGGCGCGCGCGGAGGGATACTCTCCCACTGAGGCACTGTCCTTCGTTCATTTCAACAGCCGCGACAATGCGCGTACGCCGATGCAGTGGGACGATACCGCGCATGCGGGATTTACGACGGGCACGCCATGGCTGCCCGTCAACGAGAACTATCCTGACGTCAATGCGGCGGCAGAGGAAAAGGATGCGAACTCCGTTCTCGCCTACTACAAGAAGCTCATCCGTCTGCGGACGGAACATCCGCTTCTGCTGCGCGGCAAGTATGAGGAACTGCTGAAGGACAGCGAACAGATCTATGCGTTTGCGCGGACGGAGGGGAACCGCCGCACAATCACAGCGGTCAACTTTACGACAGAGCAGGCAGCGCTCCCCGCAGAGCTGCTGCGCGGAACGCGCCTCATCGGAAACTATGCGGATGCGCCGCTGTACGCGCTGCGCCCGCTCGAAGCCATCGTCTATGAGGAGGAAATCGGATGAAAGTAGCGGCAAGCGACTATGATGGGACACTCCTGCGCGGCGGCAAAATCGACGCCGAGACGAAGGAGGGCATCGCCCGCTGGCGCGCGGCGGGGCATAAATTCGGCGTCGTCTCGGGGCGCGACTACGGGATGCTCGTCCCGCAGCTGCGCGCCTACGGCGTTGAATTTGACTACACCGTCTGCAACAACGGCGGCATCATCCGCGGCACGGACGATGCGGTACGCTTTCAGGCAGAGATTGCACCGCGCGCGCTGACGGCAATCGCCGCCGAGCCAACGGCGCAGAAATCGTTCCACTTTGCCTTCTCGGCGGCAGATACAACCTACCTCTGCCATCATTCCGAGGGCTCGTGGATCGAACGCGAGGCAAAGGAGTGGGACTTCCCCATCACCTACATTGAGGAATCCGACATCGCGGGGCTGACGAAGATTCATCAGTTCTCCCTTGGCTTTCCGGAGCCGGAGCAGTCCAACGCGTGTGCAGAGGTGCTGAACGCAAAGCTCGGCGACCTCATCCACGCCTTTCCGAACGCGTGCAGCCTCGACATCACGCCCGCCGGCATCGGCAAGACGAGGGCATCCGTACCCTCCTCCGCGTCATGGGCTGGGATGATGCGGAGATCTACGCCATCGGCGATGAGACGAATGACCTGCCTATGCTGAAGGCATTTGACGGGTTTTCACTGACTACGGCGCGCCCTGCGATTCAGGAACAGGCGCGCGCGGTATTCCCGAGTGTCGGTGCGATGCTCGATCATTTTTGCTGATACGGGGAGGGGAAAATCATGGAACTGGATCATAAGAAATTTAAGGAAATCAAGGCAGCCTTTACCTTGGACAACGATACGCTGCAGCACATCGCCGATGATTTTCGCGCCGAGATGCACGCAGGGCTTGCGCACGAAAAGGGGGCGAGCCTGCGGATGCTCCGCACGTTCGCGAGTCTGCCGACGGGTAAGGAGACCGGCACATTCCTCGCTCTTGACTTCGGCGGGACGAACGTCCGCGCCCTCCGCCTCCGCCTCGACGGCAGCGGCAAGTACAAGGTCGAAAGCAAGGTCGCCAAGCCGCTCACCCTCCCCGGCGTGTATGACTACGTCTGCGCGGATGCAACGGCAGACGAGATGTTCGACTTCCTCGCCGAGATCATCGACGAGGCAATCGAGGGCGACCACGAGACCAAGTATCTGCTCGGCCACACCTTCTCCTTCCCCTCGGAGCAGACGAATCTCTGCAACGCGCGGCTCATCACATGGACGAAGGAGTTCGCCACGCAGGGGGTCGAGGGCAAGGTCGTGAACGATCTCCTCGAAGATGCCCTTATGCGGCGCGGCATGAAGAACGTCGTGCCCGTCGCCGTCATCAACGACACGGTTGCCGTGCTCCTCGCGGCGGCGTACAAGCGTGAGCACACCTACATTGGTTCGATCTACGCCACGGGGCAGAACACCTGCTATTTCGAGAACTTCGCCAACGGCAGCGAGAAGCCAATGGTCATCAACATGGAGTCGGGTGGATTCAACCGCCTCCCCTTCTCGAAATACGATGATGCCATCGACGCCTGCTCTGAGCAGCCCGGTGCACAGCGACTCGAAAAGATGGTATCGGGACGCTACCTCGGGATGCTCTACGGCTCGGCACTCGCCGATCTCCTCGGCAAGGAGGGAGCCTCGTATCCATTCACGAGCATCGAGCTCTCTGCCATCGCGGCAGACGCCTTCCTCGACCGCCATGCCGCGGGCGCGATCATCGAGGCCAAGACGGGCATGACCTTTTCCGCCGCCGACCGTGCACTCATGCAGGATCTCGCAGGGACGGTGATCCAGCGCTCCGCGCACATCGTCGCCGCGACCTATGCGGGCATCATCCGTCACCGCGCGGGTGAGACAAAGGCAGAGAACCAGTTCATCGCCGTGGACGGCTCGGTCTACGAGAAGATGCCCCTCGTCGCGCACCATCTGCGCGGCGCACTCGATAAGCTTCTCCTCGACGAGGCAGTCAACATCCAGATCATCCTCGAAAACGCCGGCTCCGCCCTTGGCGCAGCACTCGCCGCCGCCATGACGGAGCAGAACTGAGAGAACAACCGAGATACAGCCGAATATACAGCAACGCCCCGCAGGTCAGCCCTGCGGGGCGTTTTCGTCGTTTTTTTATTTATCCGTGATTCCCTAGTCCGCATCCACCCACAGGTGATATGCACCACAGTGCAGACATCGAAAGAGATAGCCGCAGAGCGTGCCATACTTCACGAGGACATCGCGAATATCCGCATATTCATCCCGCGCCTCATATTCATCAATGACAGCGTCGGCAATCCCCATCTCCTCGAGCTCCTTCGTGCCGACCGTGCCGAGATAGGCACAAAAATCTTCACAGCACGTCAGCCAGTGCTCGCCCTGCCAGCTGCAATAGCCCGGTGTCCGCTGAAAGAGCTCCTTGATCTTCTCCGGGTCAGTCACGCCGGGCTCCGCATCCTGAACGAAATCCCCGTGGAATTTCGCGGCGGCGGCACCGCTTGCCACACAGTTGAGGCAGATGCAGTTGACATCTGCACGGCAGTACATCAAATCAATGTACGCATCCACTTCCTGTCCACAGCATTCGCAGACACCATGCTCGAAGCAGACCTCATCCCCCTCGTACAGATGCGGATGATACTTAAACGTCGGCAGTCCTGTGGTATCCGGCATAGATGACACGCTCCTTTATCGTAAGACTTCAGTGAACTTCATGCTTTTAGTGCCCGCAGTGCTTCCTCAATATCTGAATAACATTTGACTGACGGGTCAGACAGAATATGCTCTGCCTCCATCAGTGCCGCCTCAGTCTCACTATTTGGCACATCCATTGTCCACACTCCTTTACAGATAGATCGTCTCGAGCAGATGCGTGCCCGTCGCCGTCTTGAATACGTGGTCGCGGAAGTTGCGTATCGCCGCAGCCCCCATGTGGCTCTCGTCGGCGTTGACGAGGAAGTCCGCCTCAAGGAGGATCTGATAGTCGCGCCCGTCCACATCGTTATACGTATGGTGGTGGCTGACGAGGTAGACGAGGCGCTCCGCCATCCCCGCAGGGAGGTCGATGTCCTTTGAGGAACTCCTCCGTCAGAGAGCCGCCCTCCTCCTCCTGATGATTGCCGTTTGTGTTGCCGTATTTTTCACGACAGAGCGGACAGGCGATGTCGTGCAGGATCGCGGCGATCTCCACGGTCTCCTGCTCCGTCGGCGTGAGATTCTCCGCGACGCCGATGGTTCGGGCAAAGGCATAGACCTTCATAAAGTGTGCTATATCGTGCAGATTGCCCTCCGAGTAGGCAATCATCTTCTGCATGACATCGTTTACTGTCTTGTTCCCCATGTCATATATCTCCCATAAATCCGAACGCCGTGCGTCCCATACGCACGGCGTTACACCAGCTTGAAATACTTCAGCTGCCGATAGAGTGAGTAGATCGCGGCCGGAAAGCCGAGGAGGATGCCCGTGATGGTGCAGACGCGCCCCGTCCCGAGAAAATCATCGGCGCATTGGCCGAGAAAGAGGAAGATGCCGAGAAAGACGACAAAGTAGATGCCGACCCCCGAGAGCAGCCCAAAGGCGCGCATGGCATCTGCCATCCCCGACGGCATTGGCTTCTTTTCCTGCATCGGCGTCCCCTCCTCTCGCCCACCAAGACATCACGCGCCGCGAAAGGGCTCCGGCGGCGTGTGGATGTGTCCCGCGTGATAGAGAATCGCCTCGATGATGCGGCGTGCCGCCTCCCCATCGCCGTAGGGGTTGACTGCCTCCGCCATCGCCGCGTACGCCGCCTGATCGGTGAGGAGACGCTTGGTCTCGGCGTAGACGCGCTCCTGTGCCGTGCCGATGAGATGCACCGTGCCCGCCGTCACCGCCTCGGGGCGCTCCGTCGTGTCGCGCAGGACGAGGACGGGCTTTCCGAGCGCAGGTGCCTCCTCCTGAATCCCGCCCGAGTCCGTGAGCACGATGTCCACGCGTGCCATGAGATTGGCGAACGGCTCGTACTCCAGCGGGTCGATGAGGTGGACGTGTGCCAGCCCACCCAGCTCCTCACGCACAATCTCACGTACCTTCGGATTGCGGTGTACGGGGAAGATGACCTCCACGTCCCCCATCTCGTCCACGATGTCGTGAATGGCGCGGTAGACGTGGCGCATCGGCTCGCCGAGGTTCTCGCGGCGATGCGTCGTCACGAGGAGGACGCGGTGATGCTCAAAGTCCACCTGCGAAAGCTCCGGCGGGAGGACATAGTCAGGGGCGTACGGTATGATGCAGCGCGTCGATGACGGTATTGCCCGTGACGAAGATACGCCGCTCGGGCACGCCCTCTGCCGCCAGATTATCGTGTGCCGTCGGCGTCGGGGCAAAGTGCAGGGTCGCGATGCCGCCCGTCAGGCGACGGTTCATCTCCTCGGGGAACGGGGAGTAGATGTCGTGCGTCCGCAGTCCCGCCTCAACGTGTCCGACGGGGATCTGATGATAGAACGCGGCGAGTGCCCCCGCAAAGGTTGTCGTCGTATCGCCGTGGACGAGGACGAGGTCGGGGCGATCCTTCTGGAACACCTCATTGATGCCCTGCATGGCACGCGTGGTGATGTCAAAGAGGGTCTGCCCCGCCGCCATGATGTTGAGATCGTAGTCGGGGACGATGTGAAAGAGATGGAGCACCTGATCGAGCATCTCCCGATGCTGTGCCGTCACGAGCGTCTGTGTCTCAATCTCCTCCGGATGGCGCGCCAGCTCCATGACGACGGGCGCCATCTTGATCGCCTCCGGGCGCGTCCCAAAGATCGACATGACTTTGATTTGCCGGTCATTCTCCTCTGCTCCTCTCTGCGAATAGCAGGATAAAATTGTCGTATGTGTCCCCCGTGAACACCTCGTTCCGCATGTGAGCGCGGGGTACGCTACTTCTGCGGCGCATCCATGCCGAGGATGCCCAGCTTGCGCGCGCCGACGAATACCGCCACCGCGACGAGCAGTATGATGAGTGCCGCCGCTTGGATGCTGACCGCCGTCAGAGCGAGTGCACACAGGCCGAACAGCGCGCTGACGACGTACATGAGCAGTACCGCCTGTTTCTGACTGAAGCCGTGTGCGAGAAGGCGGTGGTGCAGATGTCCCTTGTCGGGCTTGAAGATCGGGCGGTGGTTGCGCGCACGCCGGACGATGGCAAACGTCGTGTCGAGGATCGGCAGGCCGAGCGCGAGAATCGGCACGATGAGGGCGATGGTCGCCGCGCTCTTGACCGCACCGACGACGGAGATGCCCGCGAGCATGAAGCCGAGGAACATACTCCCCGTATCGCCCATAAAGATGCGCGCAGGGTTGAAGTTGTAGTAGAGGAAGCCCATCGCCGCTCCCGCGAGCGCAATGGTGACCATGGCGACGGGCGGAATGCCCTCCTCCATGGCGACGAGGAAGATCGTCAGCGCCGCGATGGAGGATACCCCCGCCGCCAGCCCGTCCAGTCCGTCGATGAGGTTGACGGTATTCGTCAGCCCAACGATCCAGAAAATCGTCGCCGGAATCGCAAGGAACTCAAGGTAGATATAGTCGCCGAGCGGGTCGGTGATGACATCAATGCGTACATCGAATCCGATGACGACCACGGCCGCCGCAATGATCTGCCCGAGCAGCTTCACCTTTGCCGGCAGGTCGCAGTAGTCGTCGATGATGCCGATGGCGACGATGATCGTGCCGCCGACCATGAGTCCGATGAGACTTGTCATGTACTCGGGCGTGAGGTCAACGAAGGTGAGCTGGACGAGAATCGACACCATGAACGCCGCATAGATGCCGATGCCGCCGATGCGCGGGATGGGACGCACGTGCACCTTGCGCGCGTCGGGCTTGTCGAGTGCCCCCGTGCGGCGCGCAAAAGCGATCACAGCGGGGGTCAACAGGAGTGCCACGCCAAGCGCGACCAGAAAGGCTAAGACATTATCGGGCATGAATGATTGCTCTCCTTAAAGATGTATATAGTTTCATCTTACTTTATTGCGACACTTCTGTCAAATATCGCTGTGCAAGTATCACGGCGACGAAATCGTCCACCGGCACGGGCGGTACGAGCATCCCACGCGGTATGAGCCGCCGCCAGCCGCGCGGCGGGTGCGCCGTCCAGTAGGCCACCTTTGCCGCGTCCGTCGTACGATACTCATCAACGAGGGTGACCTCCGTGCCGAGTTCCTCAATGCGAGCCCTTGCCGCCGCACTCGTCGTCCCGTTGCCCATGATCACCGTCGGTGCGTACGTATGGATGAGACGCGCCGCCGTCGCTGCGAGCTGCGCCGTCGGCACGACCTCCTGCAGGAGCACTGTGCCGTCTGCCGCGAGGACAGCGACGCCGCATTTCTCGCGCCCGGGGTCAACGGCGAGAACTGCGCCGCTCAACTGCCGCTCTCACTTTCGACCTTGAAGCGCAGGCGCAGGGGACCCATCGCATCCGTATCGGCCGCCGCATAGGCGGAGAGGACGACGTTCCCCGTATGCGCCATCAGCTCTGCACGAGGCCATAGAACTCTGCCCCCCTCGATCACGCCGACCGTCCCGCGAATCGGATCGGGGAGAATCCCCTTTGCCGACGCCGCCTCATTTACATCGCGCAGGAAGGAGACGACGGCCTGCTCCGCGGCAGGTCCCTGCCCCTCCGGTGCGTAGACACGTGCGGCGATCAGCTCGCCGCCGCGGTAGATGATGCGGTTCGGGTACAGCTGGATGGTCGCGCGGATCTCATCGCCGCGCACGAGATTGCCCGCAGCGACGATGCGCACGACCATGTCCACGGGACTGTTCATGATGGTCTGAACCGCCGACTCATACTCCGGCCCATAGATCCATATATCCTGATCCGTGTGGTTCTCACCGAGGCGCGTCGAGGCGTTGCGCGTGCCGAGCTGCGCTATGCCCTCCAGCCCGCGCTCCACCTCGTCGCGCGTCAGCCCCGCAGGAATCGTTCCGCTCGCGATGATCTCCCCCGCCTGATAGACGATGTTGCCCTCGCGCAGGTTCACGATGTTCTCGCGCAGGACATTGGCACGCACGCCGAGCTCGTCGATGTCCGTCAGGAGCTTGGCGTTCTCGCCCGAGAGCCGGCCATTGAGTGAGATCAGCCCTTCCTTTTCCATCATGAGCGCACGGTTGCCCGCCGAGAGGCGTTCCGACTCTGCGCGCAGATCGTCCTGCTCACTGCGCAGTCCGGCGATCTCCTCCTCGGACTTCGCGAGTTCCGCATCCGCCTGCTGCTTTGCATCCTCCGCCGAGGTGAGTGCCGATGCCGTCGCATCGAGTGCCGCACGCGTATCCGCGATCATGGCGTTCAGCCGATCCATGCCAAAGAGCGCTGTCCGCACATTCTCCGATGCCGCCGCGAGGATGCCGAAGGTCACCGTCGTGATGCAGACACCCGTAAAGATCGTGACGACCACCGCCGTATGGCGCGGGCGCAGCCCAAAGAGCGTAAGTTTTTCTTTCCGATGCGCGTGCCGAGGCGGTCGCCGATGACGGCGATGACGCCGCCGACGACAGCGAGCACGAGAATCAGCGTAACACCGTACATGACGTCACCTCCTTCATGCGTCAGACAAGAGCAGCAGCGAACCTCAGCGCGATGCGCGCCGCAGGAGGATGATGCCCGCGATGATGCCGACGATGTTCGGAATCCATACGGCAAGCATCGGCGGAAGCACCTCGCCGCGTGCAAAGGCATTTCCCATGGTCATCAGCGCGTAGTAGATAAAGATGATGATGACGCTCATCGCAAACCCTGCCGAGGACGAGTTGCGCGTCGGCTGGAGCCCGAGCGGCACGCCGATCAGCGTAAAGATCAGGCTCGCCATGGGGACAGAGACGCGCTGATAGAGCTCCGCCTCGAGCTTGCTCGTGTTGACATACTGCGTCTGCATAAGCGCGATCTGATGGCGCAGCTCGCGCATCGTCATTTCCTCGGGGGCTTTCTGCTCGCGGATGATCTGGCGCGGATCCTTCTCCACGGGGAGCACCTGCGTCTCAAAGCGCATCCGCCGCTCAAGATGTTCATCTGCGATGTCGTAGACATCCCCCTTGTGCATGATCCACTCGCTGCCCGTCCACTCGGCGTACTCGGCGTTCTCGACATGCGAGACCTTGCCGTCCGCGCCGAAGATCTGCAGGCTGACCCCCGTCAGCTGCTGCTGTTCGGCATTGTAGGAGCGCGCGTAGACAAGACGCTTGATCTTGCCGCCCTCGATCTCCTTGATGATGACGTGCTCCTGCGACTTCATGCCCGAGTTGCCCTCGATCTCGTAGTAGATCACGTTGCGATACGCCGTATTCGCGCGCGGGACGACGTGCTCGTTGAAGAGGATCGCACCGACGCTCACGAGAAAGCCAAGCAGGATCGCGGGCGCAGCAATACGGCCGAAGCCGATGCCGCAGGACTTCATCGCCGTGATCTCGCTCGACGAGGAAAGCCGTCCAAATGTCAGAAGACTCGCGAGGAGCATCGACATCGGGAACGTCCACATGACGACCCCGGGCAGACTGAACACGAATATCTTTATGACGGACGGCAGGGATGCCCCATAGTCCGTGATGTACTGTGCAATGCGAAAAAGCGTACCCGAGCCGATGAAAACTGCCGAGAACGCACAAATGGCAAAGAGAAAGGACAGAAAGACCTCACGAAATATATACTTGTCAAGAATACGGATTTCAGATGCATACGCTCCCCTTCGCTGATGCAGAATTACATCCTATTTATTCTATCATTTTCGAGCGTCCTTGACAAGGAGACAAAAGAGGGACTGCCGCTCGTGCAGCAGTCCCATATTGCGCTGAATCAAAGTGCCCAGCTGACCTGTATATTCCCCGTCATGCCGCGCCGCGTTCCCTGCCAGCCCGCCATGTGGATGTGCCAAGATAGACGGCTGTCCGGCGGGATAAAGCGATAGCCCAGCTCGACCATCGTACTGCCGCCGCGCAGGGCAGGACTATCGGTGGCAAGCCCCTGGACGGATGCCGCCCCCTCGCCGTCAAATTCGTACTCGTATGCAAGACCCGCATAGATCTCCTTGCTCGCATCCTCGCGGTGCAAGAAGGTGAATCCGACTCTCATACGATGCGACGCAACCGCATCGAAATCATAGGTTTCGCCCGTATTGAGCTCTGCGCTTGTACCATCCTGCCGTGAATAGAAGTATCGCAGGTAGGTGTTCAGCGTATCGCCCATGCGGAGCAGCCGTGTCTTTCCGATGCCGATATGTGCCGCGTAGTAGGTATTTCCACTGTCGTAGGTCGAGACCGTCCCGGCAGAGATTGTGCCCGTGTAGTCGCTGCGCACCCTGCCGCCGTGGAGTGCCGCCTCCAGCCAGTGTCCATTGGGGCGTTCGATGCGCCCCATGAGCCCCGCGCCGAGGTAGCTGATCTTGCCGCTGCCGTGCGTGCCGTCGTCGAGATAGGTGTGGTAGGTGCCCCTGCCGTACTCCACGAAAGGGGTAAAGAGCGTCTTGGCTGCCCTGAGCTTCCCCTCCTTTGCCCAGCCGACGCTGAGATTGTAGCCCGTCGTCGTGACATAGGAGCCCGTCTCGGCACGCATCGTGCCCTGACTCATCGCCGCCCAGAGGTGGTAGCCGCGCTTTTCGTCGTCCTCCACCGCACCGCCTTCCTTCGCCGCCGAGGAAATCCCCGACGCCGCCAGAAGGTCGGCCCCGCGATTGATGAAGTCCGTCGCCCCACAGCGCGGCTCGGCAAAGGACTTGCTGCCGCTGTTGATTGTCGCACGCAGCACTCGCGCGACCAGCTCATCCGTACCTGACGCATGAGCTCGAAGTCATAGAGGATGGAGACGCCCTGCATGCCCGTGACGATATTCGCCTGCGTTGACCCGGCGATGGTGAGCGTGCCGCCCGGCGTGAGCTTCATGAGATGGATCGTATCGCTGTCCCTGAGCCGCCGCGCGTGCCCCGCGATGCCAAAACCGACGTCGAGCGTCGCGATGTTCTTCGCGGCAACGCCGAGCTGCAGCATCGGCGGCATCGACCCGTCAACATTCTCATCCAGATAGAAATGGAGCTTCTGGATATTGGAAAAGTCATGAATCCGATTCGTCGGACGCGCCGCACTATAGTGGAGAGCGAGGACGTTGTCCGTGCTGCCTGCCGTGCCGCCGATCACGTTGCCCGTGACCGCCGCCCCCCTGCAGGTGGATCACGTTGTCCGTCGTCACCGAGCCGCTGCCGCCCGTGACATCCCCCGTGATGGAGGCATTCGTGATGTACACCTTGTTGTGCGAGGCAGAGCCGCCCGTCGAGCTGCCGCCCGTGACACTGCCCGCATTGACCGCGACGCGCACCGTGTTGCTGTCCGCATCGCCGCTGACCGCACGACCGCCCGTCACATTGCCCGCGAGCGTGCCGCCCGTAATCTCCACGGTATTCTCGCCCGCATCGCCCGTGCCGCCCGTAAAGCCGCCGAAGACATCTCCTGTGATCGCGCCGCCCGAAATGCTGACACTGCTCTTTGTGACCTTGCCCGACGCACCCGCATCGAGAACGGCACTGCCGTAGATATTGCCCGTCACCGCTCCGCCTGAGATACTGGCGCCGTTCTCCTCCGCGTCCTTCGTCGCAGCGACAGCCGTGAGCGCAGCGCCGTAGACGTTCCCCGTCACCGTGCCGCCCGAGATCGCTGCCGTATTCTTCTTTGCCGCGCCGTCCTTCACCGTGACCTTGGCGCCGTAGATGTCGCCCGTGATCGTAGGCGGTGCAGACGGATTCGCTGCATCTTTTGCAATGACAAGCGCATTGCTCTCGGCATCGCCCGTCGTGAGCGGATTGCCCGCCGCATCGTACAGATGATTCTCGACATAGCCACCGTAGGCATGGGTAAGAAACCCACCCGTGACGGTGAGCTTGTTCTGCTCGACCTTGTTGCCGACGCCCGTGCGCCCCGCCCATGCGGCAGGATTCGTCCCATCCGTCGCTTTATAGACGGCAGACAGGTTGTTGCGGAAGCGGAAGCCGTTCACATAGACATCCTGCGTTGCCGTCACACCGTGGCTGTCCGTATCGGTGACATACTCAAAGTCACCGCTCGTGCGCCGCTTCTCCTTGATGGGCGTGTACGTATCGACGCCGTTCTTCATAAAGCTGATGCCGCTCGTGTTGTGCATGAGCGTGACCAGCCGCTCTTTATAGGAGCTCGGCGTAAATGACGAGGGAAATGTGACATCCACCTTCGCCCAGTCGAGCCCGCCCGTCTGCACGCCGTCCGTCAGGGAGAGGAGCGGATTTGCCGCATAGACATTCTTCGCGAAGTTGAAGCTCAGCGTTTCAAACTTCTTGATGTTCTTGACGCTGACCGGGGTGTTGACCACGAGCTTGTTGCCCATATCGGCCGCCTGATTGCCGCCATAGAGATAGCCCGCGATGCTCGTCCCCGTGGGAAGGGCATTCGTCCCATCACCGATGGTGACGGTATTGCCCGTCGCCTGACCAGTGCCATTCGTATAGCCGCCGTAGACATCTTTCATCACGCCGCCCGTGATGGTGACTGCATTGCCCGTGGCATTTCCCGCACCGGTATGCGAAATAAACCCGCCGTAGACATTTCCGCCGACGCCGGACGCATCCGCCGCAACCGTGCCGCCCGAGACCTTGACCTCATTGTTCGTTGCACTGCCGCCCGTGCTCGCAGTGAACCCGCCGTAGACGTTGCGCACCGTGGCATTCTGCAGATCCACCGCGTTGCCCGTGCTGTCCTTCGTCGGCGTCTTGAGCGTGCCCGTGCCCGCTGTCCAGCCGCCGTAGGCATCGCGGTGGGTCGTGCCGTTCTTGAGCGTGAGCTTGTTCGCCGTCGTCGCGTTGCCGATGATGGAGCGCCCCGCCCAGATGTCTTCGCTGCTGCTGCCCGTACTTGCGGCAGGTGTATCATCCACCCCGTGGTAGGTATAGCCGTTGACGACGATCGCCGTCGAGGTCGCCGTGTGGTTCAGCGTATCGATGGCGACTTCGCTCGTCGTGCTCGTGCTCGTGATCTCCCGCGCCCCCGTGTAGTTCGCCACGCTAATGTTCGCGGCGTTCTGCATGAGGGTAAGCTTCCCGCCCATCGGGATGCCGCCCGTATAGCCGAAGGTACTCCAATCCAGAGCGGTTGCCGTACCGTCCGTGATCTTCAGCATGGGGCTCGCCGTATTCGTCGTCGCACTCGCATAGTGGAAGTTCACTGCGGCAAAGTTCTTGATGTTGCCGACCGTGGCATTGCCGTTGACATTGAGGACGTTGCCCGTCGTCGCCGTGCCGCTGCCGCCGTAGATCGTGCCCGCCACCGTCGCCGACCCTGCGGCCGTGGTGAGTTTCCCCGCCTCCGTGCCGTCGCCGAGGTTCACCGTGTTGCCCGTCGTCGCCCCCGTGCCCGTCGTATAGCCGCCATAGACATCGCCGCCGACCGTCGCCGCGCCCGTGATGGTGATCGTGTTGCCTGTCGCCGCGCCCGTCGCACCCGTCGCCGTCAGCGCGCCGCCGTAGAGACTGCCCGCGACATGCCCCGCCGAGAAGTCCACCTTGTTGTTCGTCGCACTGCCCGCCTTCGTCTTGACGAGCGCACCGTAGGCACTGCCCGTGACGGCAGGTGCAGCAGCAGACGGATTCGCCGCATCCTTTGCAAGGATGAGCGTATTGCTGTCGGCGTCGCCCGTTGTGAGCGGGTTGCCCGATGCGTCGCGCTTGTTGTTCACGACGAAGCCGCCGTAGGCATTCGTAACAGCCCCACCCGTGACGGTGAGTTTGTTTCCCTCGACCTTGTTGCCTGTCGCGGTGCGCCTGCCCATGCGGCATCGTGCGTTCCCTCCGCCGATGTATAGGTCGCGGCAGTATTGTCCTTGAACTGGAATCCATCGGCATAGACATAGCGCGTCGCATGTCCCGTGTGGTTGTCCGTGTCGATGACGAACTCGTAGTTGCCAAACGTGCGGTCTTTTGCCCCGATGGTGGCATACGTGTCCGTCGTCCCCTTCATGAAGCTGATGCCGTCCTCATTGTCCATGAGGGTGAAGAGACGCTTGTCGTAGGACTTCGGTGTAAAGCTGTAGGTCGACTGCACGACCTCCACGCCCGCCCAGTCGATCTTGTTCGTCGCGCCGCCCGTGATCTTGAGCAGGGTGTCGCCGACCGCCTTGTTCGCAAGGTCGAAATTCGCCTTGCCGAAGTTTTCCACACCGCGCACGGTGATATTCTTCCCCTTGACGTTCAGCGTGTTGTCCGTCATGACATCGCTCGAAGCAGCGCCATAGCCGCCGTGCAGAAATACGCCGCCCATCGCGAGATCGTTTGCCCCGAGCGTGATCGTATTTCCCGTCGCCGCACCCGTGCCGTCGGTACTGCCGCCGTAGATGTCCATGCCCGTGCCGAACGTGCCGCCCGTGATCGTGACAATGTTGCCCGTCGCCTTGCTCGCCGTCACGGCACCCGCCGCATCCCGTCCCGCTGTGGCGCCGCCATGGATCGCGACGCCGTTGCCGAACGTACCGTCCGAGATCGTGACCTCGTTATCCGTCGCATGCCCCGAGCCCTCGGTATATCCGCCGTAGATTGCCGTATTGTTCCCGATCGTGCCGCCCGAGATATTGACCTTGTTCGTCTTCGCGTCGCCTGCCGATACAGGATGCGTCTGATGCAGCGTATACTTTGCGATATAGCCGCCCGCGATCTTGCCATTTGCGCCGATCGTGCCGCCCGAGAGGTTGAGTGTATTGCCCTCTGCCTCGGCGTTCGCGCCCGTATTCACGGCGACCGGATGCGTCTCATCCACGGTCGTGCTCGCGAGGAGGTTCTGCCCCTCCGTCCAGCCGCCGTATGCCTCCCCGACCGTGCCGCCCGTGATCGTGAGCGTATTGTTCTTCGTGCTGCCGTTCTTCGCAATCGTATAGCCCGCGCGCGCCGCCGTATGCGTGCCGCCCGAGATGGTGAGCTTGTTGTTCTCCGTCGTATTGCCGTAGATGGAGACGCCCGCATACGAGCCCTTCGGGGAGGACTCGTGAAGCTGCGGCGTTTGTGCCGTCAGCGTCTCCGTCGCATTCTTATAGCGGAGCCCCAGCAGACGGAACTGCGAAGCTGCGCAGATCTCCGTAGGGTTCTGGATGCCCGCCCCGTTCGTGTAGGAGGTCGCGGTCTTTCCGTACTCGTAGTCTCCATTGTTATAGAGAAGCGTCGGCGCATAGCCGTAGAGTGTCATCGCGGCAGGAAAATAGAGATAGAGGACGGGCCGCTTTTTCCCCAGCGCGATCTGATGGTCAAACCACGCCTGATAGTTCTTGACGACGATCTGATCCCAATCGAAACTCTGCAGGGTGTTGTCGCGCACGTAGAGCATGTAGTCCGCCACCAGATGGGCGTTCGACCAGATGCTGTCCGCCGCCTTCAGGCTGTTGTCGAGGACGAACTCCATCGTCTTAAAGCCGTAGATGCCCGCGACGCGGTTGTTCTTCGACGTGATCTGCAGCACATTGTTGCCGCTCCGATTCGCAGGATTGTTGCCGCCGTATATCTTGACATTGCCGAGCGCCTGTGCATTGTGCAGCACAACGCGGTTGTTATGCGCCGTACCGCCGCCCGCCGTATAGCCGGCGTAGACCGTCCCGCTGTACGTCAGTCCGGTATACGCATAGGGATTTGGTTGGTTGGCTCCTGTGTCGACCACATCCCTGATGATGACGGTGTTGCCGTCCGCGTTTCCATTTCGCGTATAGCCGGCGTAGAGGAGCGGCGGATAGCCGGGCCAGGTCGGATGCGCCGCGTTCGGAATCAGTGCAGGAAAAGAATACCTGCCGTCGATCGTCAGCGTGTTGTTGTTCGCATTTCCCGTGCCATACGTTCTACCTGCATAGAGGTTCAGGATGCCCGACATCGTCGATGCCGAGGTCGCCTGAATCGTCAGGCTGTTGCCGGTGACATCCCCGCTATTTCCCGCAGGGGCGTCGCCGGCCGCCACGGCAAGATGTGTCGGCTCTCCCGCCGGCGTATTGGTCGGGTCTGAACTCGTCACGGCAGGATGCGAGGCATCGACCGTGACGCTTTGCCCCGTCACAGGCGCGGCATACACCGGCAGAAGCGAGGGAAGCGTATATCCTCCGGACAACAAAAAAATCGTCACATAGCGCGCTAAATGTCGCCCCCTTTTACCTTTCCCTCGCATGAACCTCTACCCTCCCTTCCTTTGGCCTTCCCTAGTACTGTCGTCCTAAAATATACGATTTTTCTCTCGCTGTCAAGTTAAATTGTAACCATTTATAAAAGAAAAGAATCCATAAAAAAGCATAGCGACCCATCGATTTTTCGATAAAAAATACTCCACAGCAGTCTCCCTCCCTGCCATAGAGCATTTGTTTTATTTTATAGGGTTGACAGGCACCGTCCCTGTGCCATCGAACAAATACAGATCGATCATTTCCCCATCCTCCGCCCACGCAAAGAACAGTCCAACCATTATAACTACATTATATACATATTTTATCACACGTCAATCTGTACGTTCAAAACTCCTGTCGGATGCCCGTATAGAAGGCACTGCGCCCGCGGTCGTTCACCGCATTCCACTCGCCGAAGAGGTAGGTGCCGCCGCTGAGCTGATACTGGCTGCGCAGGCGCACGGTGAGGTCGTTCGGGTTATAGGCATCGGCGGAGAATTTGAATTTATTCCCCGCATAGGCGTCGACGCCGACACCTGCTGCGCCGCCGATCACGCCCGCACGCGCACCGAACGCGCTGCCGCGCTTGCCGAGCTGGGCGCTCACCTTGTCCCCGCCGCCGATGTCGTCCACGCCGAAGGAGGCGTACATGCCTGCTGCTCACCGACGTCGAGGTTGAAATTCGTCCGCCAGTCATCCGCCTTGCCGCTGTACATAATGTCCACCTTCGGTGTGACCTTGATGCTGCTGAGCCGTCCCATCAGTCCGCCCGCCTTGTCCGTCATCGTTCGCGCGTTGTGAATGAGGGCACGTGCATCCTCCTGTGTCTGCGGGTCGCCCGCCACCGCCTCGATGCCCGCGGCGATGCGTGCGATGCGCCCCGAGGCGTCGGTGATGTTCGCAAGCGTCTGGCGCAGGTTCTCCGCCGTCGCGGGGTCTGCTCCGACGCTCTCAAGGTTCGCCATGATGCGCTCGACGCTCACCGTGCTCTGCGCGAGGTTCGCCGTCATGGTGTTCATATTCACGAGGATGCCGCGCAGGTCGCCGCGATTCTCCGCCGCCATCTGCTCCAGCGTCGCCGTGAGCCCGTCGAGGTTCGCCGTGATGTGCTCCATGTTGACAGCGAGCTGCACGACGGAGGTCTGGAACCCCGGTGCGCCCACGATGGCGTTGACGGAGGTGAGCATCTCCTGCACGAGGACGATCATCTTGTTCAGCTCGACGAACATCGTGTCCATCCCCATCTCATCCGTGCCGTAGAGATAGTCGCCGCTCACGTAGGTATCGCTGTTCCCGTTCGGCGTGATGATGATGAATTTATCCCCCATGATGCCGGGCTGCCCGATGGTGACGGCAGAGCCGCGCGGGATCTTCACCCCATGCTCTATGACCATGGAGACGGTGACGCCCGTCCCGTCGCTCACAACGTCCTGCACGTGCCCGATGGGCACGCCCGAGAGGAGCACCTGTGCCTCCGGATTCAGCCCGACGGCACGGTGAAATCCTGCGTACAGTGTGTAATCACTGCTGCTGCCGAGGCGCAGTCCGCCGAAGAATACGACGACAGCGATCAGGAGGATCACACCTCCGAGGGTAAACGCCCCCACCTTTGCCTCTGCACTCATGCTCCTGCCTCCTTGCGGTGATGCATCGTACGGAAAAATGCCTGTACGCGCTCGTCTTTGATGTCCTGAAAACGCTCCGTCGTGTCCACGGCAATGAGCGCCCCGTCGTAGATCATGGCAATGCGGTCGGCGATGCGGCACGCACTTGCCATGTCGTGCGTGACGACGACGGAGGTCACGCCAAGTTTTTTCTGCATACTGATGATGAGTTCGTCGATCTTCGCCGTCATGATGGGATCGAGCCCCGAACTCGGCTCGTCATAGAAGATGATGGCGGGGTCGGTCGCAATCGCACGCGCGAGCCCCACGCGTTTTTTCATGCCGCCCGAAAGTTCCTGCGGCATCATCTCTGCCGCATCGGGCAGTCCGACGAGGGCGAGCTTCTCCGCGACGATGCTGCGGATCTCGGCGTCGCTCTTATCCGTGTGCTCACGCAGCCCGAAGGCGACGTTCTCGCCGACGCTCATCGAGTCAAAGAGGGCGGAGTACTGGAACACCATGCCCATGCGCAGGCGTACGCGGTCGAGCGCAGCCTCGTCCATTGCTGCAATGTCGTCCGCACCGATATAGATTGCCCCGCTCGTCGGCCGGTCAAGACCGATCATCAGCCGCAGGAGGGTCGATTTGCCCGAGCCCGAGCCGCCGATGATGGCGAGCGTCTCGCCCTCGTTGATCGTGAGCGTGATGTCCTTCAGAGCTTCCTTGGTTCCAAAACGCTTGGTGACGTGTTCAAGTCGTATCATTGCGCCACCGCCTTGTCAAAAGAGGAAGAACGTCAGCACGGCGTTCAGGATAAAGATCACGATGATGGACGTGACGACGGTCTGCATCGTCGCCGTACCGACGCCCTCCGCCCCGCGCGGCGCGTGGAGACCGTAGTAGCAGCCGAGGACGGCGATAACGTTGCCGAAGAAGATTGCCTTGATGAGTCCGCCGGTCATGTCGTAGAGGAGCGCATACTGCGTGATGGAGTGCAGGAAGGTGTAGCCCGAGATGCCCGAGTAGTACACCGCCGTGAAGTAGCCGCCGAGAACGCCGATCACGTCGCCAAAGACGGTGAGAATCGGCACGACGACCATGCACGCAAGCATGCGCGGGACGATGAGGTAGTTCACAGGGCTGACCGCCATGACGCGCAGGGCGTCGATCTGCTCCGTGACCTTCATCGTCGAGACCTCCGCCGTAATTGCCGCCCCCACGCGCCCCGCGCAGACGACACCGACGAGGACGGGGCCCAGCTCGCGCCCAATGCCGATCGCAATGACCGCGCCGATCGTGCTCTGTGCACCGTAGCGGATGAACTCATGGGCGATCTGCAGGGTGAGCACGATGCCCGTAAAGAGGAGGGTCAGCCCGACGATGAGAAGGGAGTCCGCACCGAGATGCGCCATCTGGTAGACGATGCTCCGCACGCGCAGGCGGCGCGTCACCTGCCGCATCGTCTCCCCGTACAGGAGCGCGATGCGCCCGATATTCGCGAGATGCGTGAGGACAAACGCCCCAATGGCTTCCAATATGTGCTGCACGGCGTTCCTCCTCTCATCTGTATTGCTGTTCTCCACCCAAAGGACGGTGGCGCAATGTTCCTAAGCGAACCCTAGTGGCGCAAGTGGAGGAAGTGCGCGTTCTGCCCCCTGCGGATTGCGTCGTTCAAGCGAAGCGCGTTTCGCAATGCGCAGGTATTTAGGCAGATAAGCGCACGACCACTTGCAAACGAGGCGTTCGCGTGGAACATTGCACCGTGTCACAAGACGATATGCGCCACCGCCCTAGAATTTCTCCGCCTCCGCGCGTGCAAGCACATCGCACCGCTCGTTGCGCGGGTTGCCCGCATGCCCCTTGACCCAGTGAAACTGCACCTGCCGCGCGGCAAACGCCGCATCGAGCTGCACCCAGAGATCCTGATTCAGCACGGGCTCACCGTCCGCCTTCTTCCACCCGCGCTTCTTCCACGCGGGCAGCCAAAACTTTGTAAAGGCGTTCTTCAGATACTGACTGTCCGTGTAGAGCGCAACGCGCGCCCCCCTCCGGCACGGCAGTGAGTGCCATCAGTGCCGCCGTCAGCTCCATGCGGTTGTTCGTCGTCTCGGGGGCGCCGCCGCTCTTCTCCTCGACCGCGCCCGTCACCGCCGTCTCGATGACAGCAGCCCAGCCGCCCGCACCACCCGGGTTACGAAGGCACGAGCCGTCCGTGTGGATGATGTAGTCCGCATCAGGGGCAGAGGGCTCTGTTGTCGTCGCAGCGGCACGGGGCTGCTCCGTCCGTGCATCCGCACCGCCGAGCCACGCCCGCGCCTCCTCCTCCGTCATAAAGCCCTTGTAGACGGCTCCCTGAAAGCCCTTTACCTGTGCCGCGCACTCTGCCCAGACGGTGTAGAGCCCCGTTTTGCGCCCGCGCTTTACCGCATAAAATTTCTTGCCATCAGTAGGTGTACCGATAGCCGATCGAAACGCCGACGCCGTTGTAGCCGGGATTTTTCGTCCGCTGCCCGTTGGACACGTGATGTCCGAGATAGGCGATGCTGAGCGCATTCCGATCGTTGAAATTATACGTGAGGCGCGGGCCGATGCGCCACATGAAGTCATAGTTCCGCGTGTGCGCGGGATGCACCTTGTTATAGACCATGAGTCCGCCCGTAAGGTCGAGGGACGCCTCCCATTTTTTCCCGAGGGGCTTCGTCCAGCGCACCATATAGGATGGGCCGACGCCGACCGCCCCCGAGTCAAGACGCACATCCGGCGCATCCTTCTCCGCCCACGAGCCGACGGGGCGCGTGACGGTCAGTCCCCAGTGGAGCGACATGCCGTGCATCTCCTTGTACTGGCGGAACACGTGCAGATTGTAGAGATTGATGTAGCGGCGCTCGCCGCGATGCTGGAAATAGTCCGCCTGAATCTCCGCCCGGCGGTTCTTCTCCTCGTTTGACCCCATGTGCATCTGCTGCAACGGGGTCTTTACTGTCTCCTGCGCTGCCGTCTGCGACGGCGCGGCACTGACGGCACTCGTCAGGCAGAGTGCCCCTGCCGTCAGGAGTGCAGCTGCATACTTTTTTTTTCACGATACTACCTCCAACGCGTATATAGCTCCGCCTCGATACCGAGACGGTCGAGGATCTTCCCCACCATCATGTCGACGAGGTCGTCGAGTGTCTCCGGGCGATGATAAAATCCCGGCGCGGCGGGCATGATGATCGCCCCCGCCCGCGCCAGACGCAGCAAATTCTCCAGATGGATCTCGTGCATCGGCGTCTCACGCGGTACGAGAAGGAGCCGCCGCCCCTCCTTCAGCGTCACATCCGCTGCGCGCGAGAGGAGATCGTCCGTCACGCCGTGCGCGATGGCTCCTGCGGTCTTCATCGAGCAGGGCACGACGATCATCGCATCCATGCGGAACGAGCCGCTCGCGATCGCCGCCCCCACGTCCGCATTCGGATAGAGCACGGTCACGCGCCGTGCCAGTTCCTTCGCCGATACGCCGCACTCATAGTCCAGCACGCGCATACCGCTCTCTGTGACGACAGCGTGCACCTCGATGCCGCGTTCCGCGAGCACCTCGATGAGGCGGAGGGCATAGCAGCTGCCGCTCGCCCCCGTGATGCCGACGATGACTTTTTCATCGAATGACCGTGACCCCGTGCATATACGGAACCAGTGCCTTCGGCACGATGACCGAGCCGTCCTCCTGCTGATTGTTTTCGAGGATTGCCGCCACCGTGCGTCCGACGGCGAGTCCCGAGCCGTTCAGCGTATGGAGGAACGTCGGCTTTGCCCCGCGTGCAGGACGGTATTTGATGTTCGCGCGGCGCGCCTGATAGTCCGTGCAGTTCGAGCAGGACGAAATCTCACGGTACTTGTCCTGTGCGGGCATCCAGACCTCGATGTCGTAGGTCTTTGCCGAGGTGAAGCTCATGTCGCCCGTGCAGAGTTGGATGACGCGATACGGCAGCTCAAGGATCTTCAACACGTCCTCAGCTGCCGTCACCATGCTCTCAAGCTCGTCCCAGCTCGTCTCCGGCGTGACGAATTTGATCAGCTCCACCTTGTTGAACTGGTGCTGACGGATGAGCCCGCGCGTGTCGCGTCCCGCGCTGCCCGCCTCTGCACGGAAGCACGCCGTATAGGACGTGTAGTACTCCGGCAGCTGCTCCGCGTCGAGGATCTCATCGCGATGGTAGTTTGTCGTCGGCACCTCCGCCGTCGGCACGAGGTAGTAGTCGAGCCCCTCGAGTTTGAACATATCCTCGGCAAATTTCGGCAACTGCCCTGTGCCGATCATGCTTGCCTCGTTCACGATATAGGGGGCAAGCATCTCCGTGTAGCCGTGCTTTTCGGCATGGAGATCCATCATGAAGTTAATGCAGGCGCGCTCAAGCCGTGCGCCGAGCCCCTTGTAGAACGTAAAGCGAGCGCCCGTGACCTTCGCCGCGCGCTCTGCATCGAGGATACCGAGTGCGTCACCGATGTCCCAGTGCGCCTTCGGGGTAAAGTCAAACGTGCGCGGCGTGCCGCAGCGGCGCACCTCTGGGTTCTCCGTCTCGTCCTTGCCAATCGGCACATCCGCCTTCGGCATATTCGGGATTTGGAGCAGGAGGCCGCGCAGGCGCAGCTCCACGTCGCGCAGATCCTCGTCGAGTGCCGCGATCTCATCGCCGAGCGTGCGCATCTCCGCAACGATCTCATCCGCGTTCTCGCCCGCCTTCTTGCGCGCGCCGACCTCCTTCGAGACAGCGTTGCGGCGTGCCTTCTTCTCCTCCACATCCTGCAGTATCCTACGGCGGCGCTCCTCGAGCTCCGTGAACGGCGAGAGGTCGAGCGTATTGCAGCGATGCTGCAGCATCTCCTGCACAGCGGGCAGGTTCTCACGCACAAACTTCATATCCAACATTGACAATCACTCCATCATATTGTAGATATCATTTATTTCCTGTTATTTAGCATACACAGGACGCAAAAGCAAAAGCCGCTCTTCGGGCAATTTCCCGTTATCACAGAGTCAAAAAATCGCTCCATTTGTAAAGGGTGAAACATCCGTGATAGAATATAGGAATCATAAATAAAACGTGACGGAATTTAGGAATCACTGATAAAATAAGGTCTGCCGGATTGGCGTAGATTTTTTCGTCCGAACGAGGTGGAAAACCGGACGTAGAGTGGTGCTCTGTGGAGGATTTTCCGCCGAAGTGCGGGCAAAAAAGATGCGTCAAGATGGTTGTACCGAACTTATCAGTGCTTCCTTTATCCGTATTTCCCTAACACGAAATGGAGAACCATCTATGAATATACAGCCTTGGGCGGGCGCAGACGTCTTTCCCGCCCTCTGCCGTGCCTGCTCACATGGCGCAAATCCGCGCCCGACACGCGCGACCTGCCGTGGCGCGACGAACCGACACCGTACCATGTCTGGATCTCGGAGATCATGCTCCAGCAGACGCGCGCCGCCGTCGTACGCACCTACTACCTGCGTTTTCTCACGGTACTGCCGAGCGTCCATGACCTCGCCGCCGTGAACGACGACGCACTCATGAAGCTGTGGCAGGGGCTCGGCTACTACAGCCGTGCGCGCAACCTCAAGCGCGCGGCAGAGGTGATCGTCAAAGCGCACGGCGGCGACCTCCCGAACGACTTCGATGCCCTCCTCAAGCTCCCCGGCATCGGACGCTATACGGCAAGTGCCATCGCGTCGTTTGCCTACGGACAGCCGTGCCCTGCCGTTGACGGCAATTTTCTCCGCGTCGCGGCACGCATCACGGCGAATCCCATCGACATTGGAAAAGACAGCACAAAGCGTTCTCTTGAAGCTGCGCTCTCCGTCTCCTATCCCGAGGGGCGTGACGCAGGTCTCTTGAACGAGGCATTCATGGATCTCGGCGCAACAATATGTCTGCCGCACGGCGCGCCGCTCTGTCACAGCTGCCCCGCCGCGCAGCTCTGCCTTGCCCATGATCGCGGCACAGCGCAGGACTATCCCGTAAAGTCCGCCGCCAAGGCACGGCGCAAGGAAAAACACACCGTCCTTGTCCTATCCTGCGGTGACCGCATCGCCATACGAAAAAGGCCCACGAAGGGACTCCTCGCAGGTCTCTGGGAATATCCACATCTCGATGGAAAGCAGTCAAAGCGTGCCGTGCGTGCACATCTCGAGGACGAGGGTTTTCGCATCCTCTCCATCGACCCACTCCCACCCGCACGTCACATATTCAGCCATATCGAATGGGATCTCACGGGCTGGGCGGTCACGGTCGCGGAAAAGAACGAGCCGCCGCTCACGGCAGCAGAGGAAATCGAGGGTGCGCCCGCGTCCCTTCTCTGGGTGCGCCGCGCGGAACTTGCCGAGACGTACAGCATCCCTGCGGCGTTTGGATATTTTACGCCGTATATGTAAATGAAAATACATAGCATAAAGCCCCGCCAGTCGACGGGGCTTTATGAAGCACTGATAAATTCGGCACAACCATCTTGACGCATCTTTTTCGCCCGCTTTTCGTTAGCAAATCCTCCACATAGCCCTCGCTATGCGTCCGGTTTGCTGCCTCAATCGGACAAAAAATCTACGCCAATCTGGCAGACCTCATTTTATCAGCGATTCCTTTACTTTCGCTATACCGCTTTGCCAAGGTCACGTGACTGGGTGCGCATGACCGTATTGAGGTCATGATCTGCCCCCGCGGCGCGCTCCTTTTCACGCTCTTTGCGAATGAGCTCCTTCAGCATCTGCATGTGCGGATGGTTCTCCATCTCCGGCGACGGCTTTCCTGCGAGTGCCGCCGCCATCTGCGCGGGCATCCCATCGGGGAACATCGCCTCAAGCATGGAGCGCACGGATTTCGGTATCATGTCCTGCACAGCGACGTTTTCCTTGCGGAGCTTCACCGTATCCTCCTGTGTGAGGGCATACGCCTCGAGGAAGCCCTGAATGAGGTTGTCATGCCAGAACTCGCCCGCACGCGTCAGGCGGAATCCTGTCTCCGTGCGCGTAACCAGCCCGTTCTCCGCCCATGCGGCGAGAAGCGGCTCCATCTCGGTGAGGAGATCGACACCGTATTTTTTCGTGAAAAACGGCGCATAGAGATAGCCGTGCTCGATCTGGTCGCCGATCTCGCTCTGCATGCGGTGTGCATCTGCCTGTTCGCCCATGAACTGGAAGGGCTTCGCTCCCTCCTCGACCATCTTCTCATACGGCGCGAGTGCACCGTGATTGCGCCACATCATCTGACCGATGAAGCCGCCCGCGCCCGAGCCGAAGGCGAGGACGTCACAGCCGCGCTTGGCGAGCGTATTGTAGATACTGCGCTCACGGTGATCCGTCGCCCAGTGGGTTGTGTCGATGCGGCGCACCATCGGGTACTCCATGACGATGTCAATGCCGCGTCGGAAATACTCTGCCTGCTCCTCCGTCGTCGGCAGCATCGGCAAATCGCCCGATGCGACGCGCCGTGCCAGTTCGCTCGACGGGAACACATTGAGCTGATAGAGGTCGCCGCCCGCGATGCCGATCTCGAACTGCGTGCGCACATCGTTTTCCCAGACCTCCATCGACTGGTAGGGCAGCCCGTAGATGAGGTCTGCGATGACGACGGCGCCCTGCTGCTCCACCATGCGGCGCAGTGTCGCGATGACCGTTTCGCCGTCGTCAATGCGCCCAATCGCCTGACGGACGCGCGTGTCAAAGGACTGCACGCCGAGGGAGAACCGATTGATGCCCGCGTTCATTGCCGCCTCAACCTTGCTCTCTGTGAGATCGTGGATACGCCCCTCAAGCGTGATCTCACAGTCACTCGTGAGCGGCAGACGTGCACGCACCGCCTGTACAAGACGCGCGATATCCGCATCGCTCAGCGCCGTCGGCGTACCGCCGCCGAAGAACACCGCCTGAAAGGGTGCGCCCTGCACGTAGGGCGTATCCGCCGCCGCATCCAGCTCATCGAGGAGCACATCGACGTAGTGATGTGCCGCTTCTTCCCGCGTGAAGTTCTGAAAAAAAACCGCAGTAGCTGCATTTTTTGTCACAGAACGGAATATGGATGTAGACCGCACGCTCGTCGGCAGGATTCGGTGTCTGTGCCATCAGATCCGCCCAGATACGTGTCTGCTCCTCCTTGTCCATCACCATACGCTTACCGCCTGCACCGGGGTGTACCACACGCTTTTTGGCGAAGGCACAGCCGAGCGGGTTCTCCGACTTCGTGCCGAGCAGCCACGCACGTTCCTCAATGGGAAGTGCGTTGAATTTCTCCTGCAGTATACTCATGACAACACCTCCCTTGCCGCCGTAATCACGCGGGCAAAATCCGCCGCATCGGGGTGACGCGCCGCCGCCGCATAGCGTGCTGCACTCTCCTCCGTGAAGGCGTGCACATTATCCTTCGGCATACTCTTGAACATCTCGATCAGCATCGGATCGATTGCCCCCTGCACGAGAATCGCACCGAGGATCTCATTCGACGCGTCGCAGAGTGCGCGGATGTTTGCGATGCACTTCGCACCGTGCTCCGAGTCCGGCTCCGCGCCGAGCGTGCCGAAGAGAAAGATGCGGCGCCCGCGCAGACCCTTGATGTACTTTCGCGCCGCCACGTCTGCTGTCCCGCGGTCAATCCACGTACCGATGCAGAGCGTTGCCTGCTCCGATACGGCAGAGACATCCGCGACGCTGTAGCAGGGCGCGCCAAGGGCCTCCGCCAGATGCTCCGCCACCCGCTTCGTATTCCCCGTGCGCGAGGAATATATTACTGCTGTTTTATTCTTCATACTGTATTCCTTTATGTGAATATGTTTTTTCTCGATTCACTTATATCATAGCGTAACAGCGTGCAAAAATCAATAGATATTTTACATAATCATAAATTTTAATTATGAATTTCGTTCATAATTTCTAGTGGAAATGAACTCTATAATTTATATGTATATTCTTTCTCAATTAAAAATACTGATTATATAGATGAATTGCGTTCTATTCCTTTCTCCTCTCACCGTGAAAAATAAACGAGTATATTGTGTATTACCTTCATATATCAATTTATCCATATTTATCATTTATATAACAGCAAATTGCCTCTTGACATGTATGTTATACTACACAGAAACGGAAAGGAGGAACGTCAATGAAAAAGGTACTGATGGGACTGGTCGCCGGCATGATCCTTGCCACGGGCGCACAGGCACTTGCCTACGTCTGCGACAACGATACGTGTACCCTCCCGGTGCGCGAGAATCAGTCGTATTGCTACGGCGGCGCCAATAGCAGCGCATACTGCGACGACCGCAGTAACTGCTACGACGGCGGTGCGTACTGCAACAACAGCCGTGCATCGCGTGCACGCGGCTGCGGCTGCTACTGATCAGAGAAAATGCAACATCAAAAACGGTTCTGTTCGGAGAGATTATCTTTCCAAACAGAACCGTTCTTTAATATTCAAATGATGAAATCAACGTTTGATCAGAATCACACTGCCTTTTGTGATCGAAACAAGTTCCGTCTCCATGCCGATCCGATTGATATGATCCGCATAGATACTGTCATCATCCGGCACTTTACGTGCCGCAATATGTGCGATCCGTTCGCACACCGCATAGGCATCCATAGAGCAGTCACGATATGCTCATCAAACAGCTCCGGATTCAGCGAGGTCTCCAGATCCTCCAGTATGTAGACACCGCCGCGCGGCAATACGTCAAACAGGGTAAAGAGCGCCAACAATTGGTGGCTCACGATATGAGACGCATCATCGACAATAATCTGGGGACGAATCTCTCTCAGCATTGATACCTGAGCGGCATCTGAAAGATCCGCCTGGATAATGTGGATGCGTTCATCCTCATACTGTCTGCACGAGGCCTCAATGTCTACCCCAAAAACCTCTGCGCGCGGAAAATACTCCTGCCACATCCGTACACTGGAGCCATTGAATACCCCTAGTTCAAGGAGACGAATCGGTTGTGTACGGAATTTCTCCAGAAAAAACGTATACTTATCCAGATAGTTATGCATCATACTGCATTTATCCGTACGATATTTTATCCCGATGGCATCCAGAACCGAGGATGAGTTGAAATACCCCTGCGGCACCTCATCTCCGACTTCGATGCGCTTGCCTTCCCTCGTATGAAATAAGAAGCTCTTCGACGCCGCAGCCCTCTCCACGCGTGTCAAAAGGGCACAGACGATGCCATACGCCTCATCGACAACGCTCATTTCAACGGTACAACGGTCAAACAGCTCCGCCAGTGAATCTGCGTCATAACGCCATATATCCTCATACGTATTCAAACTCACCCGAGAGGAAACATCATGTGGGGTGCGCGCTGTCACGAGTATTTTCCCGCCCACATGACAGATCTCCTGCAGCTGGCAGACACCCTCACGAATATCCCGTGTCTTCTCCATCCCGCTGAGGACAATAATGAGATCGTAGCTCAATGAACCAACTGCCGCTTTCACATCCGTGAGATCACAGTATGAATCTGAGATACCAGGGTTAAACAGAACAATAGTGTCGCATTGCGCCGCCCCTGCATGTAGGAGTCTGGCCTTGAGTCCCATGGCGTAAGCATCTCCGCCGGAGTATACCCCTCCGATGATGAGGCAGTTTTTCCCACGATATCCTGTTCTTGAAATATCCCCTGCCCCCATAAGTATTCCACAAATATTTCTTCACGTGACGACATATCCATTCGCTCCCTTATCTAGGGAAGCACTGATAAATTCAGCCGCGCCATCTTGACGCATCTTTTTTGCCCGCACTTCGGCGGAAAATCCTCCACAGAGCACCACTCTGCGTCCGGTTTTCCACCTCGTTCGGACGAAAAATCTACGTCAATCTGACGGACTTCATTTTATCAGCGATTCCCTAGAGAAATCTCTGATCATTTGATTGTACCGTAGAAAATAGATCCTGACAAGTATCTGCCCTAGGGACTTGGATCTCCACAGACGACATCATCTATGTTATAATACTCTCAAATGATTACAGCAATTCACACAGCAACAGGAGCTTGCTCATGGCACATAGACTCTCCCGCCTGCTCGCCGCTCTGCTGACGGCGTGCACATCTCTCCTCTTCGGGCTGTTCACTCCTCGTGACGACGGAGCACGGCGCACCCTACACGCCGGATGATGTCATCGGAATGCTGGAGGAGACGTTCGCCGACTACGGACCGCACATCGTCCTGCGGTCGTCGGAGACAGAGAAGCCCGCCCCCATGCAGCGGAACACATACGTGCTGCATGACGAGGCGAATGACTTCACCTTTCCTGCACGGCCTATGTTCGCCACTGCACACTCCCCGTTCCGCAGCCGTTTGCACAGCGCGACGCGGATGGCGACCACGCCTATGCCGCAGCGTACGCCATTCATCTGAATCCACGCATCGGAAAAGTCGCTGCGCAGCACGGACTGTACGCAGCGACAACGGAGGAGGCGGCGGCGCTGACGGACAGCAAGGTGAAACGCCCAGCGGGGGCGAATGACGAGGTATCACTTTTCAGGGGCGGAGATTTTATCTTTGCCGACGAAGATACGAAGCCCGAGGAAATGGTCAATGCGCTCCGTGAGATCCACCATCTCTACGCCCCGAAGGGAAATGGCGTCGTTCCGTCCGCACTCCACGGCCGGGATATTACGTTCTACTACCTGCCAAGGGCGGAGACGGATCGGACGAAAGCGATCGAGCTGACCTTCTTCACGCTGTGGAGCGACGACTGGAATGGGACGCTAGTCAATAAGCTCCATCATCAGGGAGACAAGTACGACACCGCTGACATGGAGAAAGAGCTCGCGGATAATTTCGCCTCCATGCTCCATTCTGCACGCGCGAACGCACAATGGAAGAAGGTGAAGAAAAATGCCTGACGCACCGAAAAACGCCGTACCGCGTCAATCGCAAAAAGCGCTGTCATGGTGGCAGAAAATCCTGCTTGCCGTCTTTGGCGCATATCTCGCCGAAAAGCTGTTCGGCATCCTCATTCCGTCCCTGCCCCATGTCAGTATCCCGTCCACGTCGCGCGATACGGCATCGACGGGCGACACCTATGACAACGAGCTGCCGTACTACCGCCGCGCATACGAAGAGGACGAGGAGGATCTTTCCTCAGAGGATCCTGGGGACACACCGGACGACGATGCGTACGCCGACACCTACGGCGGCAGTGCCCCGTACGGCGGGCAGTATGACGAGGATGAGGACATCCTCCACAATGACTGGAACGACTACGGCGAGGGGTATGACGACGATTATTTCGACGATTGATACACCCAGCTGCGTCAGATGTGCATGTGTTATCGCATATACGAGAGGAGAATTTTTATGACCACAGAGGTAACAAATGATTTTGAGACGCGCCGCTATCGTCTCTCCGATGTCATGGCATCGGGTGATACGGCAACGCGCACACCGATCTACGGGACAGCATCGACGAGCGGCGTCGTCTGGGTGCTGAAGCCCGGGCAGGAGATCAAGCCGCACGGGCACGCGAAAGCGGACGATATATGGATCTGCATCCAAGGAGAAGGTGTCTTTTATCCTGCGCCCGGAGAGGAACGCCCCATCGCAGTGGGCGACGTCATTGTCTCAGCGAAGGGGATGTGCCACGGCATGAAGAATACGGGCACAGAGGACTTTATCTTTGTCGGCATCCTCGCCCCTGTCCCCGCGGACTTCTTCGCGATTGAGTCATAAGAAACCGCCGATCAGCAGTACGTTTGCTGCTGCGAAAAAACACGAGAAAAGCAGTCAACAAGACATCCATCTTGCTGACTGCTTTTTCCTATATCAGCGCTGCCGGCTCATACTCCTCGGGCAGGATGCGGCGGAGGAAACGGCGCGTGCGCTCCTCGCGCGGTGTGGTGAAGATCGACTTTGCGCTCCCCTCCTCGACGATCACGCCGTCCGACATAAAGACGACGTGGGTCGCAACATCCTGTGCAAACTTCATCTCATGCGTCACGACGATCATCGTCGTGCCCTCCTCGGCGAGCTGCTTCATCACGGAGAGCACCTCGCCGACGAGCTCGGGATCAAGTGCGGAGGTCGGTTCGTCAAAGAGGATCACGTCGGGCTTTGCGGCAACGGCGCGGGCAATGCCGACGCGCTGCTGCTGTCCGCCCGAGAGCTGTGCGGGGTAGTAGTCGGCACGCTCCGCCATCCCCACACGCCGCAGAGCATCCATGCCGATCTCCTTTGCCTCTGTCGCCGCCATGCCGCGCCCGACAGTGAGCCCGAGGGTCACATTCTCGAGGGCGGTCTTATTCGCGAAGAGGTTGTAGTTCTGAAAGACGAAGCCCGTCTTTCCGCACAGCGGCAATCTCGCCCCTAGAGGCATCCACGAGGGAAAGCTGCGTCCCGTGGAAGTCCATCGTCCCGCCGTCGGCACGCTCAAGGAAGTTGAGACAGCGCAGGAATGTTGTCTTACCCGAGCCGCTCGGCCCGAGGATGACAACCACATCCCCCTTGTCCACGTTGAGGCTCACATCCTTCAGGACCTCGGTCTCTGCGAAACTCTTGCGTACGTTCTGTACTCCGAATAACATACTGCACCTCTAGCGGAACGCTCCGACACGCCGCTCCGCCGCCGCAAAGAGCAGCTGGACGATCGTGCAGAGGATGAGATAGACGATGAATACGTCGAGATACGCCTCGATGTAGTTATAGCCATAGGACGCGGCGACCTTGCCGACCGCCATGATATCCTTGACCGTCATGAGGAAGGCGAGCGACGTCCCCTTGATGAGGTTGACCGTGATGTTCGCGATGCTCGGCAGTGCCACGACAAGCGCCTGCGGGAGAATCACGTGCAGGTAGGTCTCTGCCTCGCTCAGCCCGCACACGGCTCCCGCTTCGAGCTGCCCCTTGGGGATGGCGAGCAGTGCCGAGCGAAATGCCTCCGTGAGGAGAGCGACGGTGTTGAGCGTAAAGATAAAGACGGCATACCAGAACGGATCGACCGCCTCGAATACGTTGAAGCTGCTCCCCGCTGCCTTGACGAGCAGATTCAGCAGGCTCGGCAGAAGGCTGTAGAGGAGCAGTATCTGGAGGACGAGCGGTGTGCCGCGCACAAAGGAGACAAAAAAGCGTGCGATCGTCCCGCCCACACGATGTCCGCGCACGCGCAGGACGGCAAAGCAGAAGGCAATGGGCGCTGCGAGAACGAGCGAGAGCGCTGTGAGTGCGAGGGTCACGCCCGCTCCCTGCCAGACGAGCAGGAAGGTTTCCTGCATAAAGTCAAGATCCAGTTCCAACGGTGTCCCCTCCTTTCAACCCATTCCCCAGTGTTTTTGGGCGCAGACGGAGCGCGCAGCCCCGAGCCTTTATCGAGACGATGCTCCGCCCACGCGAAGCCCCTGCTCGATGAGCAGGACGAGCACCCAGTAGATCAGCATGGCGAGAGATAGACCTCAACGCCGTACGCGCCGTAGTTCTGCGCGATGATGAGATTGCCGCGCCCAATGAGGTCGATCAGCCCGATGGTATAGGCGAGCGACGCCTCTTTCAGGAGGTTGATGGTCGAATTGCCGAAATTCGGCAGGGCGATGAGCGCCGCCTGTCCGAGCATGACATGGCAGAATGCCTGCCACGGGGAGAGCCCCGAACTCACCGCCGCCTCGTATTGCCCGCGCGGAACCGCCGTATAGGCAGCGCGGAACACCTCCGAAATGTATGCGCCAAACAGCAGGGTAAAGGTGACGACGGCAAAGACGGCGCGGTGCATCGCATTCATATCATAGTCAAAGAGCGCAAAGACGAGCTTCGGGGCACCGTAGAAGACGATGAACAGCAGAACGATGGACGGCGTACAGCGCATCACATACACGTAGGCAAGAGAACACGCGCGCAGCACGCGGCTGCCGCTGAGATTCGCCCATGCCAGCAGTCCGCCGAGCAGGGAGCCGATGACGATGCTGAGGCCGGCAACGAGCAGTGTGACGTCAAGATAGGAGAGGAGCTCGGGCAGAAACTGAACGATCAGCCCGAAGTCAAAGACACGTGTTTCCATCGTATGCCGTCCCCCTCTCGTTTACTTCAGGTAGTCGGAAAGGCTCTCACCGAAGTACTTCTGCTCGAGCTCCGCGATTTTCCCCTCGGCGCGCAGCTCCTCAATCGCCTTGTCGTAGTCGTCCGCAAAGGCCTGCTCTTTCTTGTTAAAGATCGGATAGGTTGGGATGCCCTTGTAGCGGACGTATGCCATCTTGTCGTTGAACTGATGATACGGCGCGTCTTCCTTCGCGATGTTGTTCTTGTAGCTCAGCTCGACATCGAGGTAGCCGTCATAGCGCCCCTCGAGCACCCAGCTGTACGCATCCGCCACCTGGAATGCCTCCGAGGACGTCAGCTTGATCTGGTTATCGGGGTTCTCCTTGTTGTACTCGTCAATGACCATATAGCGCGCATCCTGCGGAGCGATCGGGACAAGCTTGCCGCTGAACTGGGCAAAGGTTTTCAGATCCTTGATCTTGTCTGCCGTATCCTTGCGGATCGCAAGGCCGATCACGCTCGCGCCGATGTTGTTCTTCGGGAACACATACTTCTTCTTGCGCGCATCCGTGATCCAGATCCCCTTGGTGCCGACGGTGTACTTCCCGGACTCAACGCCGATCAGGAGATCGTCGTCCGAGGTCGGGACGAACTTGAACTCATACTGCGGCAGCTTCTTTGCCACTTCCTTCATGACGGCAACCTCAAAGCCATCGGATTCCCCCTGCTCGTTTACATAGTCGTAGGGGACATAATAATTCGTATGTGCGACGGTGACGATCTTCTTGCCGTCTGCCGACTTCGCGCTGTCCGCGCCGCTTTTTCCGCAGCCCGCCAGCCCTGCCGCAAGTGCTGCGGCGAGGAGCCCCGCGAGTGCTGCCTTCGTGATTTTCTTCAGATTCATGTCATACTCTCCTTTTTATCGCGATCCTGCCGCATCACGTACCCAGTCAAAATGTTTCCAGTCAATGTCGCGCGGCACGGTACAGTCCGCCCCGAGCAGGATGCCCGTGCGCCCTGCCGCATCGAGGATGCGCTGCGTCTCCGCCGTGATCTCCGCCTGCGTACTGCGATAGAGCACATCCGATGCGAGATTGCCGAATCCGCCGAGCAGAGCGTGCTCCGGGAAAATCTTTCGTCCCTCCTCAAGGGGAACGCCCTCGACGACCGCCGCCCAATTGATCGTCTTGACATCGTAATCACGATACCAGTCCAGCGCGTTGCGGTGTCCCGCATAGCCGCAGATATGGAGGATGTTGTAGCTGCTCTCGGCGTTTGCCGCGCGCAGGATTTCCTTTTCTCCGGGAGCGAATACCTCCTCGTAGACCGCGCGGCTCGCGCCCTCGCCGATGAGGTTCTGCAGGCTGAAGTAGATGCCCGTCACGCCCGCCTCAGCGATGATGCGGCGCGCCAGCTTCGCGAGATCGCCGGAGATGACGTCGAACGCTGCGCGCACCGCCGCGGCGTCCTCGCGGACGAGCTGTGCGAGAAACGCCTCATCCTCGGCGAGTGTCCCGGGCTGCATGAATTTCACCGTCGTGCCCGCACAGAAGAGATTATAGAATGTAGCGACCTCGTTTCCGTACCGCTTCGTGATCTCCTTCGCATAGGCGATCTGCCGCGTAAAGAAGGGATGGTCGTCGGGCAGCGGCTGCACCTTTGCCAGTTCCTTTGCCGTGCGTGCGGTCTGCACGACGGGGTTCGGATAGGAGAAGAATCCGTCCGTCATGATCTTTACGAAGTCCGGCTGAAAGCCGTCAATATAGCGCAGTTCCCCATCCAAAAGCGTCTGCTCAAGACGCGGGTCGGCATAGGCATCGGCGTGAATCTCATCCGCAAGAAAGTGGAACCAGAATCCCGACGGGACACGCTCGACCTCCCTACGGTCCATCGCGCTGAGGACAAGCTCCTTTTTTGACTGTGCCATTGTATTTCCCTCCAATAACCATATTTGCATATATGTCTTTCATTTTTTCGATGTTGCTATCTTACACGGAAGTATCATAGTTGTCAAGTATGTTTTATATATTTTTTGATTGACAAAGTATCCTGACGATGTTTATAATGAAACAACCAAAACGGTTCTGCACCGTGCACAGAAAAACGGACAGGGCGTAATCGCACCGTCCGTACCGTCTGCGCAGGACATAAGCAAAACAGGGAACAATGGGAGGAAATACAATGAAGGATTACACTGCTGAGGTACATGGCTGTCACGCGTTCGATGCGACGGGTGCGCTCACCACGCCCGTCTATCTCTCGGCGACGTTCCGCCACCCCGCATTCCGTCAGAGCACGGGCTACGACTACAGCCGCGTTGCGAATCCGACGCGCAGCGACTTTGAGAAGGCGATTGCCCTCCTTGAGGGCGGCGAACGCGCATGGGCGCTCTCCTCGGGCATGGCAGCGATCAATCTCGTCTTTGCCCTCTGCGCCCCCGGTGATCACGTGCTCCTGCCCGAGGATCTCTACGGCGGGACGGTGCGTCTCGCAAACGACATCTACAGCCGCTACGGCATCGATTTTGAGTATATCGATATGCGCGATACGTCACTGGTCGAGGCAAAAATGCGCGAGACGACGAAGATGATCTTCATTGAGACGCCCTCCAACCCGATGATGTTCATCACGGATATCCGCGCACTCGCCGCCGTTGCCCACGCGCACGGCGCACTCCTTGTCGCGGACAATACGTTCCTCTCGCCGCACGCGCAGAAGCCGCTCACACTCGGCGCAGACATCGTCGTCGAGAGCGCGACCAAGTACCTCTGCGGACACAACGACGTGATCTGCGGCACGCTCGCGGTGCGGGACGCGGACTCTGACCTCGCAAAGCGGATTGAGCTGCTCGTAAAGTCCGAGGGGCCGAATCTCTCTCCCATGGATTCATGGCTCATGCTGCGCAGTCTCAAGACGCTCGGTGTGCGCGTCGAACGCCAAGCGGAAAATGCGCTTGCCATCGCAGAGTGGCTGCTCACCCGCCCCGAGGTCACAGAGGTCTACTACCCGGGACTCGCCAACCATCCCGGGCGCGCCCTGCATGAGAGTCAGAGCACAGGCTATGGCGGCATGATTTCGTTTAAGGTCAAGACCTCCGCCATCGCACAGAATGTCCTCGCCCATCTGCGTCTCATCGCGTTCGCCGAGAGTCTCGGCGGTGTCGAGAGTCTCCTGACCTACCCGCTCGTACAGACGCACGCAGAGATGCCCCGCGAGCTCATCGCGCGCACGGGACTCGACGACCGCCTCCTGCGTCTCTCCGTCGGGCTGGAGGATGCAGAGGATCTGAAGGAAGATCTGGCGCAGGCGCTGGAGAAGGCCGCTCGGGCGTAACAAAGGAAGGAAAAAGGAAACATCATGTCCATCAATTTTGACGAAATCATCGACCGCCGCGGCACGTCTTGTCTGAAATACGACTTTGCTGTTGAGCGCGGCTACCCCAAGGATGTCCTCCCGTTCTGGGTCGCGGATATGGACTTTCGCGCGCCCGTCCCCGTCATTGACGCACTGACGGCACGCACGGCACACGGCATCTTTGGCTATACACAGGTCAAGGACGACTACTTCAACGTCCTGCGCGATTGGTTCCGTACGCGTCACGCGTGGACGGTGCAGCGCGATGAGCTCGTCATCACGCCCGGCGTCGTCTTTGCCATCGCCACCGCCATCCGTGCCTATACTGCACCGAATGAGGCCATCATCATCCAGCAGCCCGTCTACTATCCCTTTGCGAGCATGATCCGCCAGAATGGGCGCACGCTCATCGACAGTCCCCTGCGGTTCGCTGACGGACGCTACAGCATCGACTTCGCGGATTTCGAGCAGAAGATCATCGACCATAAGGTAAAACTGTTCGTCCTCTGCAGCCCACACAACCCCGTCGGACGCGTCTGGACGCGCGCAGAACTCGAGCAGCTCGCCGCCATCTGCCTGCGCCATCACGTCATTGTCGTCGCAGACGAGATTCACGAGGAGTTCGTGCGTCCCGGCTTCTGCCACATCCCCTTTGCCTCTCTCTCTGCGGATGCCGCCGCCATCACCGTCACCTGCACCTCCCCGAGCAAGACGTTCAATCTCGCGGGACTGCAGATCTCCAACATCTTCATCAGCGACGAATCCCTGCGCCGCCGCTTCAAGGAGGAGCTGAGCCGCACCGGCTACGACGAGCCGAACACGCTTGGACTCGCGGGCGCAAAGGCGGCATACGAGCATGGCGCACCGTGGCTGAAGGAGCTGCTCGCCTACATCGAGGAGAACTACGCCTTTACGAAGGAATACCTCGCTGCACACCTGCCGAAGATAAAGCTCATCGAACCTGAGGGAACCTACCTGATCTGGATGGACTTCTCCGCCTACGGTCTCTCGGACAAGGAACTCAACGAGAAGGTCATCCATGAGGCGAACCTCTGGCTTGACGACGGCCCGATCTTCGGTGCGGGCGGCAGCGGCTTCCAGCGCATGAACCTCGCCTGCCCGCGCAGTACCCTCCAAACAGGACTCGCACATCTCGCCAAGGCATTTGGATAACTAAGCATACAAAAAGAGGAAACACAGCATCATCGCCGTGTTTCCTTTTTTGTGACGTTCTTTGATTCAGCTGACCTTCTCGCGTTCCCTGCGATGTGCCCGCAGCGTCTCAAGCCCCTGCGGATATTCCTGCAGGAGGAGCAGGAGGTTCGCCATCGTGCGGCTCGGCAAGACGTCACCGGACTCATATTTCTGGAATGCCCGCGCCCCGCCGCCGAGGATCGTCCCTGCCTCCTCCTGCGTCAGTGCGAATTTCTTCCGAATGGATCGAATCTCCGTCGGAAGAGGAAGGCCCTCCACGCGTGCCTTCATCACGTGCAGAGCGCGGTCAGACACCTTTGTATCCTCATGCGAGTGCACACTCCGTGTCCCATCCGCTGAGTACCACCCCGGCATATCCACCGTAACGCTCTCCCCTTGGTACGTGAATGTCATCGGGCGAATATCACGATGCAATTCTTCCCCCGTCTCTGGGTCAATCATCATCTCATCTTGATTCATCGCAATTCACTCCATTTCATTTCCTTAAACGACAGCAGCCAAAAGTCCGACACAATATCGTTTGCGGTAAACTTGATATACAGTAAATATTCACCAAAAGGCACATGATAAACATCCTGCCAAATCTTGTGGTTGTACTTCGAGGTCATGGACTTATAGAAGTGCGATTTCTCCATGGAGGCGATTACTTCATGAATCCCATCCGCATCAAATCCCAATTCTGCCGCTGACATGAGCGCTGTTCTCGTAATAAAATATCCCGTTTGCTGAATCTTCCTAAGATCATAACTGGGCTTGTATTTATCCATTACAGGATAGGTTTTGTGATCCAATGACCTCCCCCCTCTCTCATATTTTACACCACTATGGTGTAAAAAAACAAGACTTCCTCCAAGACGGAGGAAGTCACTTGTTTATTTAGGAAGCGCTGATAAACTCAGCACCGCCATATTAGTGCATCTTTTTCGCCCTGTCTGTGTCGACAAATCCTCCACATAGCCTTTGCTATGCGTCCGGTTTGTCTCCTTGACAGGACAAAAATCTACACCAATCTGACGGACTTCATTTTATCAGCGATTCCTTATTCTCTTTGAAATACTGCCACGCATCCATCACGTCGAGGAAGGCACCGTCAAAACCCGCCGCCATAATCATGTCCAGATAGGCATCGGGGCTGCCATAGAGGATGTCGTGCCACTCCTTCGACCAGTAGCGAGCCTTGTAGCTGCCCGGCCATTCGGGATTCGGCTCGGCGAGCCAGTGCGGGCGCTCGGTGTTCCACTCTTCCTTCCAGTAGGGACGGTAGTCCGCCGCCTCCCCAACGCTCATGTAGGAGAGCAGGAGGCGCTTTCCGCCGTTCGCCTTCACCTTCAGCCGCGCCGTCTCCGCCGGTGTCAGCGGACGGTCGCCGTAGTAGAGATCGACGACGAGGAGGTCGTAGTTCGTCGCTGCGAGGGCGTTGATATAGGCGTCGCGCGTATGGAAATGCTCGGGATTCAGCAGGAAGAGGAAGTTTCACCTGTTTCAGCTGCGTGACATCGTCCGCGTTCTCGTTCAACGGCGGGTTCTTTGGAATCACATCGAGCAGGCGGTCGCCCGCCTCGGCGACATAGCCCTGCTCCGCACCGAGCTCCTCTACCTCATGGATTCTCTTGCCCTTCACATAGTCGAGGGTAAAGACTGCCTTGCCCGCCATGAGTGGCTTGCGGAGCATCGCGGTGAGATATTCGTCCAGATCGCCGTCGTTGCGCTCCGGTGTGTCGCCGTCCTCTCATAGCCGTCATAGAAGCGGGACTCCATCAGGATGCCGTCAAGCGCACGCACGAGGCGCGCGACATTCTCCTCGGAGTTGTCCTTCGTCACCTCCAGCAGCCCCACGGGGCCGTTGCCGACGAGCAGAAAGCCCGGATGCCGCTCGCGCACATAGCTGCCAAGCTGCTCCGTGAGGTCGATCATCGCCGTCTCCGGAACGACGTGCTCGCGCCCTCCCTCCGCCGATGGGAGTGCCTGATGCACGCCGAACAGGCCTGCCGCTCCCACGAGGAATGCAGCGATTCCCTTTTTTACCTTGCCCATAATCTCCCTTTCTTATCTCTTATCTCAGAGGCTCTCATTGTACCAGAGCGTCATGCCCCAGCCATGGTATCCGCCGCCGCCCTCATCCGTGCGCACATACCGCTCCGTCTGCAGGACGAGCTGCTTACGGTCGCTCATCCGACACGCGAGCTCCGCGAGCAGGGAGCGGCGGCTGAACCCGCCGCCCGTATTGAGCTCCGTGCGCAGCGGGTCGTAGGTCGAATTCACCTTTTGATAGTGCGCCATAACCTGCCATGTGAGGCGTTTCGAGATCGTATGCCGCACGCCGATGCCGTAGTACTGCCGTCCGATGGACGAGGAGCCGGGTGCTGTGCCCGCCTGCGTCTGCGAGAGGATCGTATAGTAGCGCAGTGCATCCTTTTTCGTGATGCCGCGATGGTAGAAGAAGCGCAGCTCCCAGTCGTCACCGTCGCGGTAGTGACTCTTCCCCGTGATCGTTCCGGCATCCGTGTCAATGCTGTCCTGCACGGCATTCCCGGTCGAATTGTGGTAGAGCTGCACCATGTAGGTTTTCTTCGCATCCGTATGCAGATACTCAAGCTCCTGTGCAAGGATATTGCCGGGCGAAACATGGGCATCCCACACCTCACGCGAGTAGTTGTAGCCGCCGCGCATCGTGTAGCTCATCCGTCCCGTCAGGCGATCCTGCTCCGTGATCTTATGCAGCACCTCAATGCTCGGGATATACTGCCAGCCTGCGCCAAAGTCGGTAAACCGCGCGAGGCTCTCCGGCACAAACGCCTTTGCGCCAATGCGGCTCTGTCCCGTCGGTATGCTGATGCCGAATCCGTAGCGGACACTGTTGATGGGGTTCTCGTTGCGCAGAGTCAGGCTCAGCGAGGTATCCGTCCAGCCCGACACCGCACCATTCACAAAGCCTGTATCAGACTTTACATAGCCCGTCGAAAGCCCATAGTCGAGCTTCTGCTTGCCGCGGTGCGTGCGTTTGTAGTAGGAGAGCGGCAGATAGAGCTGATGCCCGCCGCGCTCCCCGCGCCACGTATAGTACTCTGCCCCGGTCTGCCAGCCCGATCCCTCGCCAAAGTAGTCGAGATCGTGCTGCGCGACACGGAGCTGCTGTTCTGCTGTGCCCTCATCGCGCACAGCATCGCGCTCCCACGCTGCGGCCTGCTGCTGATAGTTCTCCGCATCTGCCACGTAAGACGTTGCCTCCGCGAGATTCGTCGTGCTGTCCGCAAGATCCTGCTGATAGCCCGCAACGGCCTCGCGCGCGTCACGCTCCGCATCCTCTGCTGCCTCACGTGCCGCCGTCAGCTGAGAGAAATAGTCCTCGACCGCATCCAACTCGGACTGTGCGGCGTCTACCTCGGCGGAAGCTCTGTCAATCACTTTCGTCTCGGCTTCTCCCGTCGCCGCCTCTGCCGGTGTCGCGCCTGCAAGAGCGGCATCGACCATGACCTGTGCGTCGACAACCCTGTTCTGCTGGTAGCCGACCTCGTTCAGCACACGCGCCACCACCGCCGCGCGATCCTGTCCAGCGGGACTGCGTGGTGCAGTACGTCCGCTGACCGTCTCTACCGTACGGTCATACTGTGCATTCATGGCAGCTACGTGCGCACGCTGCGCATAGACTGTCGGCGCATAGTCCGCCTCCGCCTGCTGCGCCGCGATCGCCTCTGCGTGCGCTGTGCGCTCAGTGCCTCTGCTGCTGCAAGGGCGTTCTTCACGGCAGCAAGCTGCACCTCTGCATCGTGCAGATTCGCCTTTGCCTGCGCGAGATTCGCCGCGGCATCAGCCACGCCGGCCTTAGCATCGGCGAGGTTCTGCTGCGCATCAGCGAGATCCTTCTTCGCCTGCGCGAGAGCCTCCTTTGCCGCGCGATAGGAGGCGATCTCATCCTTGACATCCATCATGTACGAGTAGTAGCCGTACACATCGTGCAGCGCATCGTTGCTGCCCGCGAGAGCCTCATGGCCCGTCATGGCAAAAAGGATCGTACACGCCGCCGCAGCAGTGCGCCGCAGGAGATCACGGCGGCGACGCTGCGCCCGTCTCAGCATACTCATGCCTTCTCCATCCTTTCCAGATCGGGGAGCTTATCCCCGTACAGCAGATGGGCAATCGTCCAAAAAATCCCCGCGTCTGCCTGATAGAACACCGGCTGCGCGCAGAACACATAATAGTTGATCCCGTTGGAAAAGCGCCGGAGCAGCCACACGCCGTAGGCGAGGGCGAGCGCCGATGCGAGGAAGAAGCCGAATCCGTAGCTCTTGTCGCCGAGCCAGAGGCTGACGATGCCAAAGGCAATATTGCCGACGGCAGCAATCGCGCCGATCCGCCACACGCCTTTCTGGAAATCAAAGTACTCCAGCATGATCATAAAAATCTGCAGTGTCCCAACGAAGAAGGACGCAAAGAGGATCACGTTGTACATATTGATCGCATTGTAGTCCAGCCCCGCAAATGAAAGGATGTAGTTGCCAAGAGCGAGGAAGATCAGCGTAAAGACGAACTGGAACTCAAGCGCCTGCCGCATCTCGAACCACATGGCGTAGAGCAGATCCTTGCGCGAGTCCTCGATGAGGTGCAGATTTCCGCCGTGCGTAATCGCTCCGAAATAATGGGCATAGCGCTCGTAGAACTGCGTCTCCACCTTGACCACGAAGATTGTCATGAGCGGCAGAATCGAAAGCAGTGCGTAGAAGACGACCACATCATAGCGCGGCGCATAGAGGAATGTCCCGTGAATGAGCACGCCCCACGGTCCCTGCCATATAATGATATTCGGCAGAAAGAGGCCGAGCGTATAGCCGAACGCGCCGATGAAGAGGCGTCCATGCCGCCCGAGATAGGGGAGAAAGGCAAAGAGCATCCCATCGCGCGGCAGTCCGAAGCGGCTCGTCACATAGAGGAAGAAGAAGAGCGCGAGAACGCCCATCCCCACATCCACGGACAGGAGTGCTCCCTCCGTCGGCGGCAGCCAGCTCGTTTCTAGGAACAGCACGGTCAGCAGGAGACTGATGAGCACGCCCACGAGATACCCGAGGATGAGATACTTGAACTTCTTGACCGCCGTCAGGTAGACCCCGCCCACCCAGATCAGCAGCAGCTCCGAGAAAAAGACATGGGAGAGCAGTTTCAGCTCGAAGGCGAGCGGCTTGTTCCAGAAGAAAATCACCGCCGCAATCGTCCCGAGTACAAGGAGAATCGCACTCATGCCGAACATGGACGGCGTCACGTCGCGATAGTGCTGCACCGTGATGCAGTCCGCGAGATAGCGTGTCAGGACAATCGTAAAACCTGAGGAGAGCAGCTGCGAGAAGATGAAGGAGTAGATCACCGCCCCGAGGAACACCGCCGAGGCATCATCGCCTGCGCCGTACGCGATGAAGAGCAGCTGCACGGCGAGCACCATGCTCGTGAGGAGGACGAACGGCCCCGTCGTTACAATGGCGGAGTACGAGTATGCCTTGAGATGTCCTGCCGCCGTCCGCGCACGGAACAGCCGCTTCAGCTCAAACCCGACGCCCGCCATGGGATCCCTCCTCCGCTGCCTCACGATAGGCAGTCCGATACGATGAAATAAACTGTTCGTAGGTATAGTGCGCCTTCGTCCGCGCAAAGCCGACCGCCGCCATGGAGCGGCGCAGCTCATAGTCGCGCGCGAGGCGCAGAATCTCGTATGCCATCGCCTCGAAATCCATCGGGGCGACCACCGCTCCGGCGGTGCCGAGCGTATCGTTGCTGTCGCCGTAGATCAGCTCACGGCAGCAGCCGACATCCGTCGTTACGTACGGACGATGCGCCGAGAACCCCTCGAGCACCGCAAGCGGCTGCCCCTCGCTGATCGAGGAGAGGACGAGCACATCCATCTTCGGCAGATACTCCGCCACGGGCACAGATCCCGTGAACTCCACATCCTCGAGGCCGAGCATCTTCACCGTCCGGTAGCAGACCGCCACGTAGTCGGGATCCTCCTCCAGACCGCCCATGATGCAGAGCTTCGCCGTGGGCATCTCGCGCTTGACGATGGCAAAGGCACGCAGGAGCGTCAGAATATCCTTGATCGGCGCAACGCGCACGACCGCGCCGACTTGAAATGCACCGCCGTGGTCGCGCAGCTCCTCGATGTGGGCAAAGCGCTCCATGTGGACGCCGTTTGGTACGATATGGATTCGGTCTGCGGGACAGCCGAGATCGACGGCGATCCTGCCGTTGTGCTCAAAGAGCGTATAGACCCGCTGCGCCGACCGATAGGCGATCCGCGCCAGATGATAAATACTGGATCCAAAGTCCCTTGAAATCCGTCTTCACCCAGTCGCTCTTGATGATCTCCGCCTCACGCTCACGCGAGTAGACGCCGTGCTCCGTAATCATGAACGGCTTTCCGCTGAGCGTCGTCGCCATGCCGCCGACCACACCGCAGTAGCCCGTTGCCACACTGTGATAGACGTCGGCTTCGGGCAGCTTCTGCTGCAGCAGGAAAAAGAGCGGCAGCAGCATCGAGCGCATCGTCCAGAAAAAATCGGTGAACGGGAGATTTCGGTATTCCTCTCGATAGAAGCGCACAATCACATCGAAGAAATCGCTCGACATAAAGACCGCGAGTGGCGATTTCCACCGCCCGGGGCGAAAGATCTCCGCGAGATGCTCAATCGACATCGTATGCTTTCCGCGGACGAACTCATAGAGCGTCTGCTGCTCCTGCCCCGTGAGAATGCCCTCGAGCATGTCCGAAGAACGCAGAGCAAGGATCTCGTCGAGAAAGACCTCCTCGATGCCGATGCAGTTCTTCGGCAGCTTGTACTTGAACTTGCCGCGATCCTTCCCCTCCGCACCGATTGAATAGACGACGAACTCATACTCGGGGAGCCCCTCCATGAGCATCTGCACCCATGAGGATACGCCGCCCACGACGTAGGGATATGAGCCTTCCGTCAGCAGACAGATCCGCATCAGGGCTCCTCCTTCCAATAGATATGTGCCTCAGGCTTCGTCACGTGGACGATGTAGACACCGCCCTCCACTGCTTCCGCCTTGCAGCCGTCCGTATGGTCAATCTCCTTCTCCGTGCGCAGCAGGAAGCGCAGCTCCCCGCTGTAGCCCCAGGAGTAAATATGCAGCCCATTCTCCTCGTGCACGACGCGGTAATCCATGTCGTAGTAATCCGAGAAAATGGGAATGCTGTCCGAGACCGTCTCAGGCGTCAGCCACGGATAGCGCGTACTGAGGCGGTGCATAAAGGACTTCAGACCCGTCGACATGCTGTGCCAGGACTGGTTGGCACTCTCCGCGTAGAACAGCTCATCTGGGTGGATGAAATGCGAGAATACGCCGATGTAGTTCAGTGCCGTGATCTCATCCCAGAACTGCATTCCATCGTCCTCATGTCCAGAGCTGACGCGCGGGATATTGTAGATGCCGTCCTTGTAGTTAAAGTCCTGATACCATGCGTGCTCGCTCGCGAGTCCATCATAGAGCGAACAGACCGCGACGAGCTCCGGAAACACCTGCCGCACAGCGGCGATGCCCTCAGGGCTCGAGATGTTCGACGGCGGCACATAGTAACGGAAATCATAGTCCGGATAGACGGATTTTATATACCTGCGCAGCTCCGTCAAGGAGTCGATCATATCCGCCTGACTCTCCCACGGCACATAGTCGAGCTTTGCCTGACCATAGCCCGCAGGCGCGAGCGGCTGATGGTTGTAGCCGTGCAGCCCGAGTTCCCCGCCCATGTCGATCAGCTCACGTCCGTAGATGATGAGCGCATCGCGCGCCGCACGTCCGCCGAGAGCATGGAAGGGGCCTTTGATCTGTGCATTATAGTTCTCGATGATCGCCCCCGAGAGGCGGAGGTTCTCGTCCTTTGCGAGTTTGCGCACGAACGGCCACCAGATTTTCCGGTAGAATGTCGCCGTATCCACGCCGAGCTCATTGTAGATATGGGGGAAATCTCCATCGGGCACCGGTGCCGGGAAGTCGTCGAGGATGAAGATCTTAACGCCGACCACGGGGTAGATCGGATCCGTCCCGCAGTGCGCGAGCATCGCCATATAGATGCCAAGATTTGTCTTATCGTCACGCTCCACCCCATTATACATATAGACATGGCCGTCGCCAAGGCTTTTCTCCCAGACGAGCGGAACGCCCTCCGCCGTGGCGATCTGCACCTCGGCATCGGGCGTGAGCGTCGTCCGATTGACCTGCGTCGTGTAGCTGTCGCCGCCGTTAAAGCTGAATCCTTCGCCCCGACGAGGAAGTTCGTGACCACGTAGATCCCGGGTGCATCCGCCGCCGGCCCCACATCGGCGATGCCGACATCCGCGAGCAGCGACGCATCGATCGCGTCCTTGTCCTCCTGCCAGATCTTCTGCATGGCGAGGAGTGTCCCGCCGCCGCGCACATAGTCCATGACAACGGGCAGCATCGCCACGCGCTGGAGATGCCCCGTCGTAAGCGCCACGCCCGTATAGGAATCATCGAGCGGGACATTCTCATCGATCGTATGGCTCTCGTATGCCTTGCGCTTTTCCGTCAGCAGCTTCTCCACATTGTGCCGCGTATACATACTCAGCACATCCGTTGGATCGTAGAGGATAAGGAACTTCTCCTGCGGCATATCCCCGTCGAACGGTTTATCATACGTCGTATGGTTCCCAAGCAGGCGATTGGAGAGTGCACCGAGGTGGAGGAAGCCGTCGAGACGGCTGTACTGGAAAAAACAGCCGAGGAAGAACGAAACGAAAAGGAGGATGTAAAGACTGCGCTTATTCATGCACTACACCTCCATCCCAATACCGTATCGCCTGCATTGCCTCGTTGCTGAGACGCACCGGCAGCTTCTTCAGTGCGCCGATCGTCTCCAGCAGCTTCTCCCGCCGATGCGACGCCTGATAGACATTCATCAGGAGGAGGAGCGGCAGCTCGTCATTCGGGTGCTGCTCCCGCATCTCCAGACAGGACGCCTCCGCCTCGAGCATCTGTCCGCCGTGAATCAGCTCACGGATCTCCTCCGCATGGTAGGCGGGATGCTCGGGATGGCGCTCCGCGAGGAGACGCAGCATCTCCATATAGCGCGTGCGCTGCTGCTCGCGTGTCACCTCGTCGCCGTACTGACGCAGCAGGAACTCGCGCACCTTCTTGACGTACTCGTCCAGCAGGGCGTCGTCGTCCGCACCGCGCTTGATCTTCTCCTCAAGGGTATAGATCTCCTCGTTCAGCTGCTCCATGTGCGCCGTCATGAGCGACACTGCATAGTAGGCGATCTCACGGTCGCTGTCGTGTACCGCCTCGTTCAGGATCGACTGCCGCTCCACCACATTCTGCTTGATCGCATCGGTGAAGAACTTGCGCTTCAGTTTCGCATCATCGAGCAGAAATGTATCGCGCAGCGGCACAATATCGCCGCTGTAGGCGGGATCGTCGATCGAAAGGCTCAGATCCTCGTCTTCTTCGTCCGGTCCTGTGCGGCGCATGAGCCCGAGCACCTGACCGATCAGCTCGTAGAGCAGCAGCAGCACAAGTCCCGCGACCGGTATGGCAAGGGCGACGAGTGCCTTGGACAGAGCCGAGATCCACCCGCGATAACGCCATTCCAGCACGGTGCAGACGAGGACCACGACGAGGTATACAGCGACGAAGATCCATCCGCCCGGAACGCCCTCGTTCATCATAGTGACTGACTCTCCCCCCGTTTCTACCCCGACCTTTGCGAGACGTTCCCGCACCATGGCAAGCGTCTTGCCCGTAACATCCGAGAGGAGCAGCGAGACGCCTTTCTCTGTCGCGCCGATAACATCCTCGGCACGAATGCTGTTCGCGATCTTATGGTCAAGCTCACGATAGCTCATGTGATGGATGTGGATCGGGAGCAGCGTGACAGGATAGTCCGGCTGCAGTCGACGGCGCTCGCGGAACTCCTCCACCACCTTCCCGAACTCCTCCGCACGCAGAATGCGCGTATCGTCGAGATACTTGCGGTCGGCCGTCTCCTTCTCCCATGCGTAGGCGTTCGCGAGCGAGCCCGCGACAAGGCGCGCCGTGATTGAGAGCAGGTTTTGCTCGTAGAGGCTCCACTGCTCGAAGTCCAGATGATAGATCTGGATCACCGCGATAACCCTGCCGTCGTGGACAATCGGTGCAGCGAGATCGGGAACATTCTTCATGAGGTCGCGGTTGACGAAGATCTCATGATCCTCGAGCACCCGCTTCAGATACGGATGATCCTCCACGCGCAGCGAGCGCGGCAGCTCGTAGGTGCTGTCGCCGAGACGTACCTTCTGGCGCAGATAGTAGCCGCCCTCGCCCACCACATAGACCACGACATCCTTGACGCTCAAGATTTCTGCCGTCACGGCTGCCGTCTGTGTATAGAGGTTCTCCGTCTCGACCGAGTCCAGACGCGAGGTGATACGGTAGAGGCGGCCGATGCTGTCGTCCGAATTGATGATCTGACGGTAGAGACGATCCTTGATGGCAACGCTCTCCTTGAACAGATTCTCAAGAAGGAGACGCGGTATTGCAGACGGCGCTTGACCCGCCCATCTGCACGCTGGCGGAATGCCTCACGATCGGCAAAGTAGCCCGTCAGCACGGCGGTGAAAAAGTAGGAGACGAAGTGGAGGAACTCCGGCGGACTGTAGAGGAGCGCCACCAGATCCCATCCCTGCCCGAGCAGCGAGCGAACGAGGATCACGAGTGAAAAGCCGGTGGCAATGAGTGCCTGCTGCTTTCCGTAGAGAAGCCCCATACAGCCGATATAGATAAAGGCAAAGTCCACATAGATGATCGGATTGACCGGCGTTCCGCCCTGCAGATGCGTCACACCGAGCGTCAGGAGCGCACCGACGACATTCTCCACGAAGGGGACGACGGCACGCATGATGCGCGCACGCTGGGCGCGGCGGATGTGCTCCATGCCCTCCGTCTGCGCCGCCTCGCGCGCCGCCTTCATCGCCGCCCATGTCTCACGCAGGCCGGGGGCAAGCGGGCGACGTGGCTGCCAGCCCAGCAGCTCTGATGCAATCGTGCTCCGCAGCACGGCGATCCCGTGCGGGTGGTGAGGTGCGGCGGACGTACGCATCGAGGGAAAGAAGTCCGCGCAGATCATATAGAGATCCTCCATCGTCGTCCCCTCTGCGGGGGCGATGTGGAGATATGGCTCGTGAAAGTCGCGCGCCGTCGCCTGATAGATCGCATAGACAGCGTCGCGCGCATCGACCAGCCCGCACATCGTCTCGGCGGGCGCGGCGTACTTCGGCAGAGAACGCCCCGTGAGCGCCATGCTGAACAGGCGTCCGATCAGGCCATCCTCCGCCGTCATCCCCGGAGCATAGAGCTCGGGAAGACGGATGACAGAGACGGGAACCCCCTGGGCACGATACGCCATGCCGAGCTCTTCGAGCCGTACGAAAAGCCTGCCGTCCGCATTCTGCGGATTCACCGCATCGCGTTCCGTCGGCTGCGTCCCGGCGGCAAACACCTCGTCGTCGGAGAGCAGAAAGACCTGCTTGACCGCACTCTCCTGTGCCATGCGCAGAAGCGCGTCCAGACGGCGCATCGCAACGGAGGGGTCGCGCTCCAGTCGGTAGACGAGCAGATCCAGATTCTGAACGGAAAAGACCTGTGCCGCCTCCGCGCTGTCCACCTCGCAGTCGTACGTGTGAATCCCCTGTGGAGGACGCTCTCCCTCCACCGTGCGGAAACGGTAGAGCTCCCACCCCTCCTTTGCGTAGCATGCACCGAGCAGCTGCTCCAGATAGCGTGGAAGCCCGACGAACATCGCCTTTTTTGTCCATGTACTCATGTCATCATCCTATTCTTGCGACAGTCGGCATCTCACCAGGGATAGACCATACAGCCTATGCCATTGCCGCCAAATTACCTAGGGAAGCACTGATAAATTCGGTACAACCATCTTGACGCATCTTTTTTGCCCGCACTTCGGCGGAAAATCCTCCACAGAGCACCACTCTGCGTCCGGTTTTCCACCTCGTTCGGACGAAAAATCTACGCCAATCTGGCAGACCTCATTTTATCAGTGATTCCCTAACAAATAACAAATAATGGCACGATATGGAAATAGCAACCATATCGATGAGGTTCTGTAATTTTGGCGCACTTCATTTTATCAGCGATTCCTTAAGAAACAATACAAAGAGAGCAGGAAGAAAATTATAAATTCCACACTCTTGGTCTTATATTGCACAAATCTTTCTTCAACACGCGATATTCCAACGTTTTATGGTGGATTTCTGATGACATCGACATAAAGAATAGCATCTATCACATAAGAAGAAAGCGGTATGATGAACATCCCAATGTATATATCGAAAAAAAGCATCCCCTATTACAGTCATTTTTTGTAATAAGAGATGCTTTTTCGTATTTTTTACGAAGGACTAATAAGGAGTAATCCTTTATTTATCTGCAAAGAGATCCGTTGAGAGATAGCGGTCACCGCCATCGGGCAGGAGGGCGACAATCGTCTTGCCCGCGTACGCGGGGCGCTTTGCCAGCTCCACCGCCGCCGCGAGTGCTGCACCTGAGGAGATGCCAACCAACGCACCCTCGCGCTGGGCGAACTCGCGCCCGTAGGCAAAGGCATCATCATTCGACACGCGGATCACCTCATCGTAGACCTTCGTGTCAAGCGTATCGGGGACGAAGCCTGCGCCAAGTCCCTGCAGCTTGTGCGGGCCGGGCTTGCCGCCCGAGAGCACGGGCGAGTCCGTCGGCTCTACCGCGACGACGTGCACGGCGGGGTTCTGCTGCTTCAGATAGCGGCCTGTGCCCGTCACCGTGCCGCCCGTGCCGACCCCGGCGACAAAGACATCCACCTTGCCGTCCGTGTCCGCCCAGATCTCGGGACCCGTCGTACGCTCGTGCGCGGCAGGATTCGCGAGATTCTCGAACTGCGAGGGAATGAACGAGTTCGGGATCTCCTTCTGCAGCTGCTCCGCGCGTGCAATCGCGCCCTTCATCCCCTGTGCGCCCTCCGTGAGGACGATCTCCGCACCGTATGCCTTCAACAGGTTGCGGCGCTCCACGCTCATCGTCTCCGGCATCGTAAGAATTGCACGGTAGCCGCGCGCCGCCGCCACCGAGGCGATACCGATGCCCGTGTTGCCGCTCGTCGGCTCGATCAGGGTCGCGCCCGGTGCGATCTTGCCGTCTTTCTCCGCCTGCTCGACCATCGCAATCGCAATGCGATCTTTCACCGAGCCCGACGGATTGAAATACTCCAGCTTCACGAGGAGATTCGCCTTGAGATCATGCGCCTTTGCGAACGACTTCGCCGCGAGAAGCGGCGTACGTCCGATGATCTCCGTCACACTCTGATATACCTTCCCCATTGTATCGTCTCCTTCATTTCATGTATTAGCAAACATACTAAAAAACTATGTTTGTAGTCTACACGATTTCGGATGTGGTGTCAAGTGTGGAAATGAAAAAAGACTGCTGTACGATATTTGCAGCTTCGTACAGCAGTATCACTTTGAGTTGTTTTTATGGAAGCACTGATAAATTCAGCACCGCCATCTTAGCGCATCTTTTTTGCCCGCTTTTTGTCGGCAAATCCTCCACATAGCTTTGGCTATGCGTCCGGTTTGCCTCCTCAATCGGACGAAAAATCTACGCCAATCTGACGGACTTCATTTTATCAGCGATTCCTTATGTCGGATGGAAGTAGACCTTGACGCGTTCGCCCTGGTCGACGATGTCGTTGACGCTGAGGCTCTGGCTGACAGCGGCACCCGTACCCTCGCTCTCGAAGGTGAGTCCGCGCAGCTCGGCAAGGCGCGCCGCCTCGCGCAGGGAGAGTCCCGTGAAGTCGGGCACGACCGCCTTGCCCTCGGGCGGTGTCGCGGCTGCCTCCATGCGCTTTTCCTCGTCGTCGCTGCGCCCCTTCTCCGTCTCGCCCGTTGTCTCGGCAAAGGTGTTGCTCGACGGCTCGACATGCGCATAGCGCAGGAGCTGGGTAAAGATGCGCGAGGCGACAGGTGCGGCGATCTGTCCGCCGTAGAAGTCTCCGCCACGCGGGTCGTCAATCATAACGAGGACGGTGAAGATCGGATCCTCGACGGGCGCAAAGCCGCAGAAGGAGGCGATATAGCGCCCCTCAAGGTAGCCTGCCGTCTCACGGCGAATCTTCTGCGCCGTACCGGTCTTGCCCGCGATGCGGTACCCCTTGACGCCCGCCTTCTTTCCGCCACCGCTCGCGACGACCTGCTCCAAGAGCCCGATCAGTGTGCGGTCAACGGTCGGTTCGAGCACGCGCCGTATCTCACGCGGCGCACGCTCCTCGTAGATGGAGCCGTCGGGATTCCGAATCTCGCGCACGATATAGGGGTGCATGAGCGTGCCGCCGTTTGCGATGGCAGCCATCGCCGTGACAAGCTGCAGCGGGGTCACGGCGATACTCTGCCCGATCGCCGTCGTTGCGATATCCGAGTCGCGCATATCGTCGGCATTGAAGAGGATGCCCTCCTCCTCGCCCGGGAGGTCGATGCCCGTGCGCTCGCCAAAGCCAAAGACGCGCGTGTAGTGCATCATCTTCTCCGCGCCGAGGGAGAGTCCCACCTGCGCAAAGCCCGTGTTGAGAGACTTCTTTACGATGTCGGTGAAGGTGACCGCGCCGTAGCTTTCGTTGCTCCAGTTCTGGATCCGCCGTCCCGACACCATAACGTAGCCGGGGTCGAAGAAGACCTGATTTGGCGTAACGATGCTCTCCTGGAGTGCCGCACCTGCAACAACTGCCTTGAACGTGGAGCCCGGCTCGTAGATGAAGGAGACGGCACGGTTCTTCCAATTCTCCTGTGGATACTCCCAGAAGCGGTTGGGGTTATAGGAGGGGGCGCGATGCCATGGCGAGAATCTCGCCCGTCTTTGGATCCATGACAATCGCCGTGATGGAGTCAGGGTTGTTCTCCGCCATCGCGCGGTCGAGTTCCTGCTCGACCATGAACTGAATCGTGCTGTCGATGGTCAGTGACACGGTCTTGCAGTAGTCGCTGCCATAGACGCGCCGCCCCGCAAAGATGGAGTCGAGGATCGGGCGTCGCTGCCCGTCGACGGTGAGCCGCTCCTCACGCACCTCTCCTTTTAGGAGTGGGTCGAGTGCCTGCTCCACGCCGTCAAGCCCCTCGTCGTCCGTGCCAACGAAGCCGATGACGTTCGCCGCGAGCGCGTCGTTCGGATAGTAGCGCTTTGCCTCGTTCTGAAAGCCGAGGCAGTCGCTGTAGCCCTTCTCACGGATGACGGCACGCACGGCCTCGTACTCCGTGTGCTCCAGCCGCCGCTTGACCCAGACGAATCCACCGCCGCGCGCGATGTCGTCGAGAATATCCTGCTCCGTGAGTCCGATGAGCGGTGCAATATCACTTGCGATCTCCTCGGGCGTGTGTGTGTCATAGACGTGGTTCGGGTCGACGAAGAGGGATTTCGTCATGCTGCTGACGGCGAGTTCCTTGCCGCTGCGGTCGAGGATCGCCCCGCGCAGGGACTGGATGCGGAACTCATAGCCGCTCTGGTCGCGCATCCGCTGGGCGAGCGCATCCCCCTGCACAATCTGCAGATAGGCATAGCGGAATACCAAGATAACGAGAACGCCGATCATCACGAGCGCGACGTAGCCAATGCGCCCCTGTAAGGTCGACCGAATATTTCATCTGTCCATCTCCCCATGATGCACTGCGATAGCGTTACGGATAACAGAGACTGTTACTCCTATGCTCTGTCATGATACCATAAACGGGTGGGAAAAAAAAGGCACGGCTCTGCGCAGGCAAAGCCGTGTCTTTCGTAGGGATGACGGAAAGGGGACGAAACGCCTCAGTGACGCTTCTCCGCCTCCTCCGCCTCGTTGATCTCCGCGCGCGTAACGACGCCCTCGGAGATGAGCTCGTTCACCCATGCACCATGGTGATGGTCGGCGTACGATGCCTTGATCGTGCCGTCCGTCATGCCGTGCAGGGAGTCGGGGTTGACGCCCGCCGCGAGATAGATATGCCCGAGCGCAGCGGCAAAGCAGACCGCCGCCGCAATGCTGTGGACGGGGATGGCATACGCCGTGATCGTTGCCGGCAGGATGCTGTCGCCCATCCAGAGGATGAGGCCGGTGACGACGATGACGACCGACAGCGCAAGCTGCAGGGCGATGTTCATCTTCTCGCCGCCGTTGTAGAAGCCCTGTGGGGGCATGTGGGGATCTTTGCCCATCAGCTCGAGGGGGGAATTTCTGCATAAATTCCATGTCCTTCTTGCCGAAGCTGAAGATCTCCTTCAACATGATGATGTAGCCCTTGCGTGCGATGATGAACCCGATGATCGGGGTCAGGATGAACATGACGCCGAACACGCGGTGCGCATACATGAGCGTCTTATCGCCGAAAATGTTGTAAAGGAAGCGGAACGTGTCCGTGTAGAGCGGAAGTGCCGTAACGAACAGCATGAAGAACGCAAATGCATTGAGCCAGTGGCACAGGGCAAAGGCCTTCTCATGACGCGGAACGTACTTTTTGTCGATCAACATTGTGCTCACCCCTTCCCCTGCTGGTCATTCTGTCCGCCAGCCATCTTGCGGAGCATCATCGCGCCGACGATGCCGGCCGCTGCGCCGCCGATGGCGATCTTCGTGAGGGTGCGCCCCACCTTCCAGACATCAATCGATGCCGGGGTGACGGGGTTCGCCGGGAGTCCGAACACCTCGGGCTTCTCGGGCAGGACATAGATCATGTGCGTGCCGCCGACGCCCTTCGGGCTATAGATGTTCGCATCGGGATGCGATGCGCGTGCAAGATCCACGCGCTCCGCCGCGAGCTGCTTCATCTCCTCCAGCGTGCCGAACTCAAGCGCATGTGCCGTACAGGTCTTGGCGCAGGCAGGCTTCAGCACCTCGCCCGTCGTCTCGTAACCGTGTGCAATGCGGTCATAGCAGAGATCGCATTTCGTCGACTTATGGCGCACCTCGTCAATCTTGGGAATGTGCCACGGGCAGTTGTGCTCGCAGTAGTGGCAGCCGACGCATTTGTCTTCGTTGATGACGACGGTGCCGTTTCGTTGCGGTCGATTGCGTTCTCCGGGCACCCCTTTGCGCAGGCGGGATCGCCGCAGTGGAAGCAGTTCTTCTTGAAAAAGTCCCAGTGGAACTTTCCCTGATGATCGACGCGCTCTTTCATCTCAATGAGCGTATAGACGCGTGAGGTAAGGTCTTTGTGCGACTGGTACTGTCCCTCAAAGGGCGTACTCATATCAGGCGGCAAATCATGCCACTGTTTGCAGGCAACCATGCAGCCGCGACACGCTGTGCAGCGCGTCATATCATGCAGCATTGCGATTTCCTGTGTCATGACGCTTTCTCCTCTCTTTTATCTGATGGTTCTATTCCAGAATCGGATTGCCCTTTTTCTGAAGTCCCTGTTCCTCTGCGAGGAGGTCGAGGTGCACCGTTGCCCAATCCTGCCGATAGATGAAGTCACTCGTATCGTCGTCGACGGGACCGCGATAGGTCTTGATGTAGTGATGGCAGGCATCACAGACGTCAAGGCGCATGATATCGCTGTCCTCCGGCTCGAGCGTGTGCATCTTCTGGAGATCCGTGTTGCCGCAGTAGACGCAGCCGACGCGCGTGTAGTGCCAGCGCGTGCCGCATCCGCCGCAGACGAGGTCGCGTGCGCGCCCCTGACGGTATTTCCTGAGATCGGCGATGACGGGCTGTCGCCCGCAGACAGGACAGTAGTTTTCGCTGAAACGCGGGCGGTCGCGGTCAGGATTCCACATCGTGGGATCCTTCAGCTCCGCAGGGACGAGTGCGGCGATGATGCGCCAGATCGTGCTGCGGATAAAGCCCTCGTTCAGCTCGTAGCGCTGGCAGAGTGCCGCGAACGCCTCCTTGTCCTGTGTGAGCACGGCGATGATGAATTCTTCCTTTGCCGCCTTGCGCAGGGGCTCAGTGCGGCGAGATAGTCGCGCGCCGACGCCTGCATGAGTGGGGGGACGTCTGCCTCGGCAATGCGGGCAAAGACGTCCTCCTGCAGGAGGTAGACCGCACGCACCATGCGTTTGCGGTAGGTTTCCTGCTGCAGGAGCGGCAGCTTTTCCTCAACCGTCTTTGTGACGGCACGCGCGGGGAGCTGTATGGGCTCCGGCGTGCCGACCGCTGCATCGACGAGGCGATAGACGCGCTCCGTCTCTGCGAGGAACGGATGCTTCTTCAGGAAGCGTTTCATCGGATCGGTGTTCTTCGATTTCATAAAAAGGGGTTCTCCTCGTCTTTTCAGACGTTACTCTTTCATTGATGTATTCATGCGGTCATGCTCCATGCGGTACACGCCCGCAGGGAAAGTCAGACCCTTTCGACGTTCACAAGGCAGGCCTTGAATTCCTGCTCCTGTACGTTCGGATCGAGCGCGTCAATGGTCAGGTAGTTGCCGGAGGGGCCCGTCGAGAGGCCCTTGAATCCCCAGTTGTAGGGCATCCAGACCATGTGCGTCTCCACACCGTTGATCGTGAGCGGCTGGGCACGCTTCGTGACCATCGCCTTGATTTCAATTGCGGCACGTGTTGTGCTGACACGGACGCGGTCACCGCCGCGCACACCGATCTTTGCGGCGAGCTGCTCGGAGATCTCGATGAACGGCTCCTTGACAAGCTCGTTGAGGTACGGGATGTTGCGCGTGATCGTACCCGAGCACCAGTGCTCCGTCAGGCTCGACGTGCAGAGGACGTAGGGGTACTCATCCGGCGTGCCGATCTTCTGCAGTTCGGGCACACGCGGATAGATGACGCAGGGGTTGAACTCTGCCTTCTGTCCCTCGTTCATCATGTTCTTCGTCGGACTCTCAACCGGCTCATAGAACTCGGGCAGCGGGCCGTCCACGGGAACGTAGGAGTGATCGCGCGTCTCGCCGTTCTCCACGTCGCTGTACTCGGCCGCAAAGAGACGACCGATGCCCTCGCCGTTCATGCGGAACGGCTTCTGTCCACCCGGGGTTGTCGGTCCCTGCGTGCGGTCGCCGACGTCCGGGACGTCGTAGCCATCCCACATACCCTTTGCCTCATCCCACCAGACGAGTGCCTGATCGGGGCGGGTCGGCTTGCCGTTCTCGTCGCAGGACGCACGGTTGTAGAGCATGTGAATGTTGTCGGGCCAGACCCATGCGTAGTTCGGATAGATGCCCATGTTGCCGTTGTCTTCCTGCCCGCGGCGCTTCGCCATGTGGACACCGTCGCCATAGACGCCCGTAAAGATCCACATACCCGCCATCGTCGTGCCGTCGTCGCGGATCTCGCGGATGCCGCGCAGGAGATGTCCATCCTTCAGGTCGTAGCCGTTGCACTCCTTCATGATGTTCTCGACATACGCCTCACCGTTCGCCTCGGGATCGCCGTAGTTCCATGTGAGGAGTTTGATCGTGTTGTCCTTCGGATCGGTGGAGTCCTTGTAGAGCTCTACGATGCGCTTCCAGAGCTTGTCGCAGATCCAGTAGTCGGGGCGCGAGTCGTTCGTGGGATCGGGGCCCTTCATGCGCCACTGAATCATGCGCATGGAGTTCGTCATCGTGCCGCAGCGCTCGAGGTAGGAGGCCGCCGGCATGAAGATGACCTCGGTCTGGATGTCGGCGGGGTTGTCGCCCGGACGCTCCCAGAACGCAGCCGTCTCGTTGACAAAGACATCCTGCACGATGAGGGTATTCAGATTCTTGAGCCCCTTGTTGACAATCGTGAGGTTCGCATTCGTCACCTGGGGGTTCTGCCCACAGACGTAGATGCACTTCATCTTCCCCTCGATCGCCTTCTCAAACATGACGTAGAGCGAATCATTGTGCGTACCGTTGCGGATCGGCAGGGCGTTGAACAGATAGTCATTTCCTGCATTTGCCGCATCACCGAACCACGCCTTGAGGAGGTTCTTGAGGAACTTCGCGCGGAACGTGCCGTTGTGGTGCGTCCACTTCGCGAGCGTGTCGTCCGCATGCGTCGGATACGAGAGGTAGGCGGGGTAGTACTGGAACATGATGCCGTAGTCCGTCGAGGACTGGACGTTCGGCTGCCCACGCAGGGCATCGATGCCGCCGCCCGAGACGCCGATGTTGCCCATGAGCAGCTGGATGATCGTAAAGCAGCGGATGTTCTCCACACCGATCGTGTGCTGCGTCATGCCGAGTGCGTACATCATCACCGTCGGCGTAATGCTCGAGAAGAGCTCTGCCGCCTTCTTGATGTCCGCGACGGGCATGCCCGTGATCGCCGAGGCCTTCTCGAACGTATAGCGCGAGAAATGCTTCGCGAGGCGATCCATGACCGTGCCCGGCTCCGCCATCGACAGTGCCTTTACCGGCTTACCGTTTGCGTCGACCTTGTAGCCCCACGTCGTCTTGTCATACGTGCGCGTCTTCTCGTTGTAGCCGGAGAAGATGCCCGCATCGAATTTGTAGTCGTCACGCAGCAGGCAGTAGGCATTCGTATTGCGGCGCAGGTAGTCGGCATCGTATTTTTGTTCTGAATAATATAATTGATAAGTGCTCCGAGGAATGCGATATCTGTGCCGGGCCGCAGCTGGAAGAAATGATCGGCAACGCGCGAGGTGCGTGTATAGCGCACATCGACGTGAACGATGGTCGCGCCGTTGTCCTTTGCCTCCATGACGCGTTTCATCGCGAGCGGATGGCATTCTGCGAGGTTCGAGCCCTCGATCCAGATCAGCTTCGCCTTCTTGAGGTTGTACCACGAGCCTGTCATCGCGCCGCGCCCAAAGGCTGCATTCAGCGCCGGCGGCGTCGTCGCATGACAGACGCGCGTCTGGTTGTCAATGAAGACCACACCGAGTCCGCGTGCCATCTTGATGAGCTGGTAGCACTCCTCGTTGTTGACCTGCGAGCCGCCAATAAAGCCGATGGCATCCGTACGGTTGCTCATGAACTTGTAGCCGTTCGCCTCGTCCTGACCGACCCAGTTCTCGTCACGCGTCTTCTTGAGGGCGCGCGCGGAACGGTCAATGGCCTCCTCCCAGCTGATCTCCTCCCAATGGTCGCTGCCGGGTGCGCGGTAGAGCGGGCACTTCGGGCGCTCTGCCGAGTTGGGAATATAGCCGTAGCCGATGCCCTTCGGGCAGAGACCGCCGCGATTGACGGGATTGTCTGCCGCACCTTCGAGGTTGATCAGCTTGCCGTCCTTGACGTAGCCGATCGTTCCGCAGCCGCAGCCGCAGAAGTGGCAGACGGAGGTAAATTCGCGACCGCCCGTCAGCTTGTACTCTTTTGCCGCCGCCGAGACCGTTGCGACGTCCAGGCCGAGACTGGCGAGTGCCAGCCCGACGCCGCTTAGCCCGGTGGCTTTCAAAAAGTCACGTCTGCTAAGGTTCATCGTGATTCTCCTTTCGTATCGGCGGGATTCCGCCGACAGGCTCTCCTAAAACTTCTATATGAAAGCGGGGAAATCCCCGATTTCTGCACAGGGCGTGGACGTTTGTACGTCAAAGAATAATGCGCTCCGGGTTTGTGTAGATGCAGAACGAGCCCGGTGCCATGCGCGCGCAGAGCGTGATGCCGAGTTTGCGTGCGATGTTGAGCGAGAGGGTGGTCGGAACGGACTTCGCCGCGACCGTGGAGATCCCCATCCGCCCCAGTTTCAGCATCATCTCCGAGGAGCAGCGCCCGCTGAAGATGATGATTTTATCGGAAATCTCCACGTGATTTTTGAGCGCCCAGCCATAGAGTTTGTCAAAAACGTTATGGCGGCCGACGTCCTCACGGAAGACGAGGATTTTCTTGTTTGCCTGATCGAACAGGACGCCGCTGTGGACGCCGTTCGTCGTATCGTGGGTCTTGGAGAGATGCGAGAGGAGTTCGTCCGCTGTCGCAAGGATGTCCCTCGCGCTGAAGCGCACGTCGCGCGGCCGCTCAAAGATCTCCTCGGGGCGCAGCTTCAGGATGCGGCGTGCCGAGAAGTAGCGCGGATTTCACCGCGTCCGCCGCCCACCACTGCGCATCCGTCGTCGTCTTGACCACGGCGCGCAGATGTTCTGCATCCACCGTCATCTCCACGATGTCGTCAAAGCTGCGGATGCGCCCCATCTGAGCGAGCATCCCGACGATGAGATCCTCGAAGTCGACAGGCGAGCAGAACGCCGTGGTGAAGTTCTCCCCGTTGAGGTCAATATCGAAGAAGACCTCCTCCGAGGTGTATTTATGATCCGCGACAAACGCATTCTCCTCAGAGACATAGCGCGTCACGGGTACGTCGATAAAGTCACTGCGCTGAATTTCCATGTCCAATTCTTTCCAATAGATGCTGCGAGATGCCCTAAGCGAATCCTACGTGCATGTTCTGCCCCTGCGGATTTTATTCGTTCAAGCGGAGCGCGTAGTCTTCGCACGGGGTTCACGCGACAAAATCTTACATAGTCAAAAACATCATGCCATCTGCCCCATAGAGCGGGCGCCCCATGAGAAAGAGAGTGATCCGCGTCGCTGTCTCCACATCGTCAAGATCGTAGGAGAGGAGTCCGTCATGCGGCGTGCCGTCCTTTTGAAAGAGTGCCGTCACTCGCGCGTCGATCTCCGGTGCGGCAAGCCCGCGGTCGAGCATGAGGGTTGGCAATGTGCCGCGCGAACGCGATTCCGTGATAAACAAGTCAATATCATAATCTAATTTCGATATAAGATTCTGAAAGTCCTTCCTCTGATCTTCGTTTTTTTGGATAAAGTATCCATTTGGCGCGCTGACGGCAACGGCGCGTGCCCCCGCCGCCGTAAAACGCGCCGTATCCTTCCCCTCCGTGTCAAGCTGAAAGCCGTGGCTGTCGCTCTTAATGACCGCTGTGCGAATCCCATGCATGGTCAAATGAGGGATGAGCCGCTCGATGAAGGTGGTCTTGCCCGTGCCCGAGGCGGGTGCGGCGATGGAGAGGATGGGGCGCTCACGCCCCTCGTTCGCGATGCGCCCACAGGCAAGGCGATAGGCGGCGGGGGTGTTCACGTTGAAGAAGAGTCCTGCGTCCACCGCGAGCGGCAGTTCGTGCACCGTGAGGTCACGCAGGATGATGCCGAGCTTGCGGTCGCCGCGCGCGATGGCAGCGGCAAAGGCCTGCCCCGCGTCGCGCCGATAGAGTGCGGCGAGCGGCTGCCAGTAGCCCGCGAGCGTCGGCAGAACGACCTGCACCGCCGTGCGCGCCTCGGGCAGCAGGGCCCGCACGAGGTCAAAGTCGTAGAAAGGCATGTCGCCCGAGAGGACGAGCGACCACTCCGTCTCCGCCGCCGCGAGCCCCGCGGCAATCGCCGCCGCCGGCCCCTGCTGGGGGCGTTCGTCCGTGACGAGATGTGCCCCATACGCCGCTGCGAGCTCCGTGAGCTCTCTACGCTCCGCCTCTGCCGCGAGCACAATCGCGTGAAATCTGCCGTACGGCCGCGCCGCAGGGTACGGGAGAGCAGCGTTTCACCGTCTGCCATGGGGAGGAATCGCTTGTCCTCGCCCATGCGCGTACTCATGCCGCCTGCCGCGACGATGAGCGTCAGGTCAGCGAGCGTCACCGTGTGCGCACTCCCCCGCGTCGCCGCGCAGGATCTCGATGCCATGCTGGAGCTGGGGCAGGATAAAGCCGAGGCACTCGCGCACCGCCTTCTCACTGCCGGGCAGGTTGACGATCAGCGACCGTTTCCGCAGCCCCGCCGTCGCGCGGCTGAGCATGGCGCGCGGCGTCACCTTCATCGAGAGGGCGCGCATCGCCTCGGCGATGCCCGGCGCCTCGCGGTCGATCACGGCACGCGTTGCCTCGGGCGTTACGTCACGCACGGAAAAGCCCGTGCCGCCCGTCGTGAGGATCAGCCCGACGCCGCGATCCGACCAGAGCCGCATCTCACGCTCGAGTTCCTCGCGCTCGTCAGGCATGATGCTGTACCCTGCGACCTCATAGCCCTCTGCCGTCAGGATCTCGCGGATCGCCGCACCGCTCGCATCCTCGCGCTCTCCGCGCGAGCCCTTGTCACTCGCCGTGATGACGGCGGCATCGAGCGGGATCTTCTCCGTCGTGATCTCCAGCGTATCGCCGACCGTCACCCAGCCGCCGTGCAGAACACGCGCAAAGACGCCCTCACGCGGCATGATGCAGTCGCCGACGCGGTGAAAGATCTCACAGTGGCTGTGGCACTTCTTCCCGATCTGCGTGATCTCGAAAAAGACCTGTCCCACGCGCAGGCGCGTCCCGACGGGGAGCTCCTTAAAGCGGAAGCCCTCGGCGACGACGTTCTCACCGAACGCGCCGAACTCCACATCTGCACCGCGCGCACGGAAATCCTCGATCTCGCCGAGGCCAAGCAAGCTCACCTGCCGATGCCAGTCGCCCGCGTGAGCGTCGCCGTCGATACCGTATTCCGTGATAAAGAAGGCGCGGTCTGTCGCCTGTTTTGCCGTGCCGCGCTTCTCGCTGATGCACAGTGCCCGAATCTCTCCCATATCCGTATTAGCCTCCCACTTGGTACATGGCGCGGTGATCGCGCGTCTCCTGATCGATGTCAAAATGATGTTCTTCGGGCTTCTGCCACACCGCATGGGCAATGGCATCCGCGAGCTGTGCATCTGACATTCCGCCGCGCAGCAGCGCACGCGTGTCAAGCCCTGCATTACTGTAGAGGCAGAGCTTCAGAAATCCCTCTGCCGTCAGGCGCACACGATTGCACGTGTGGCAGAATTTGTGCTCCATCGCGTCGATAAAGCCGATCGCCCCCGTAAACCCCGCCGGCCGCACATAGGCGGCGGGCCCCTTCGGCACCGCGCCCTCGTGCGCGGTCTCCCCGACAGGCAGGAGGGCACCGAACGCAGCCTTCAGGTGCGCACGTACCTCGTCCATCGGTACGCCGCGATAGTTCTCCGTCCGCGCACAGCCGATCGGCATGAGCTCGATAAAGCGCACATCAATCGGATGTGCACGGGCAATCGCGGCGAGTGCAGTGAGTTCCTCGTCATTCACGCCCATGATTGGCACGCAGTTCACCTTGACCGTGAGCCGCTCCTCCTCGGCAAGTCGCGTGAGAGCCTCCATCACCGCGCCGAACATTGGCCGCCGCGTGATGGAGAAGAACGTCCCGCCATCGAGCGTATCGAGGCTGAGATTCACCGCATCGAGGCCGGCATCCAGCAGCTCATCCATCATCGTGCCGAGCAGGACACCGTTCGTCGTGAGTGCCACCGTCTCAATGCCCGGGATCTCCTTCAGCCCGCGCACAAGGCGCGTGATGTCACGCCGCACGAGCGGCTCGCCGCCCGTCAGACGTACCTTGCGAACGCCCAGTGCTGCGAGCGCACGCACATCGCGCAGGATCTCCTCATAGGTCAGCACATCCGCGTGGCGCAGCTTCTTGACCCCATGCTCCGGCATACAGTAGCGGCAGCGCAGATTGCAGCAATCCGTCACGGAGATGCGCAGATATTCAATTTTCCGCTGAAACTGATCCTGCATGATGAACCTTCTATCTATACTCTCTTTATTATTCTTATACGTCGATGGGAAGGCAGGGGCTGATGTGCCGTCGAGGCAGTGAGTGATGTCCCGGAGCAACCCCTAGTGAAGCAAACGGGGAAAGTGCACGTTCTGCCCCCTGCGGATTTTATTGGTTCAAGCGAAGCGCGTTTGGAATCCGCAGGTATTTTAGCAGATAAGTGCACGACCATTTGCGTAACGAGGGTTCTGCGCGGGTCATCACCACCGCACTGTTGCGTCAGAGAATCACAACATCCACCTCTGTCCCTGCCGCCAGCGGCGGCGTCCCCGCCGGCACATCCACGAACGCATCACAGCCAGCCGCCGAAAAGAGTGAGCCGGACGCGTGCTGGTCGGGCAGTGAGACGCGCCCATCTGCCTCCATGCGCGCACGCAGGAAGCGACGTCCGTGGCAGGGCTTCGGGAACGCGTCAGCGAGCACGGCGCGGCGGCGCGGCATGAGCACATCTGTCTCGCCCGCAAGCCGCGCAATCGCCGGACGCGCCATCAGCTCGAACGTCGCATAGGCAGCGAACGGGTTGCCTGAGAGCGCAATGCCGAGCATCCTGCCGCGCGTATAGGCAATGGCAGGTGCGCCCGGCTTCATGCAGACGCGCCAGAACAGCCGCTCCGCCTCGAGGGCAGGCACAACGCCGTGCATGATATCCTTCTTGCCCACAGAGACCCCGCCCGACGTGAGAAAGAGATCCACACGATCCGTATAGGAGGCGATCACCTCCGCCGCGCGTTCCACATCATCGGGCACCGAGCCGACCACCGTCACCTCTGCGCCGAGCTCTTTCAGTCGTCCCGCAAGGAGGTAGAGATTGCTGTTGTAGATCTTGCCGGGGCGCAGCGGCTCGCCAGGCTGCAGCAGCTCATCGCCTGTGCTTGCCACAGCGATGCGCACGCGCCGATGGACGCACACATCCGCATGTCCCTCACTCGCGAGCACCGCGATCTGCGACGCACGGATGCGCTGCCCCTTCGCGAGGAGCAGCGTATCCTTCTTGATGTCCTCGCCCGCATAGCAGTAGTTCTCAAATGGCTGCGACGTAAAGGGAACGAAATCGCATCCCCCTCCTCGCGCACATCTTCCTGCCGCACGACGCAGTCACAGCCCGCAGGAATCGCGCCGCCCGTCATGATGCGGACACACTCCCCCGCACCGACCGCGCCGACGAAGAAATCGCCCGCGCATTCCTCGCCAACGACCGTCAGGCGCACCGGGTGCTCTGCCGAGGCATCCGCCGTGCTCGCCGCCGCAAAGGTATAGCCGTCGAGCGGCGAGCGGTCAAACGGCGGATTGTCAAACGCCGCGTACACATCCTCCGCCGCCACGCGCCCAAGTGCATCCAATAGAGGAACGCGCTCCGTCTCCGTAACGGGCGTTGTATGCGCGAGCAGCACCTCGATTGCCTGCTCCAGTTCGATATCCTGCATGGAATCCTCCCTTACTTTCCGAACGGGCAAATGGGATAGTGACAAACCTTGCATCCCATGCAGAGCCCGCCAATCCCGAGGCGCGTGATCTCACGCCGCGTCCACGCACTGCCCGCCACGACGCGCGGAAGAATAATATCAAAGATCGTCGCGGGCGAGTACATCACGCAGCCCGGCAGCCCCATGATCGGCACCTGCCGCCCATCCTTCTCATAGTAAGCGAGCAGGAACATCGCACCCGGCAGCACAGGCGCACCGTACGTCACGATGCGCGCTCCCGTCGCTTTGATCGCTGCCGGCGTGCGGTCATCGGGATCGACGCTCATGCCGCCCGTGCAGAGCACCATATCCATCCCCGCATCCAGCAGCTCTGCAATCGCCGCACGCGTGTGCTCCGTCCCATCGTCCGAAAGACGGTGCTCGTCCACCTTCAGGCCGAAGGCGCGCAGCTTTGCATCGATCACGGGCGTGAACGTATCCTTGATGCGCCCATGGAACACCTCGGAGCCCGTCGTCACCACGCCGACCTTCATCTTCTGATACGGCAGGATCCGCAGCATCGGCTGAGCGCCCGCCGTCTCCCGCACCCGCTCCATCACCGCCTTGTCGATGACGAGCGGGATCACGCGCATCCCCGCGAGCTTCGTCCCCGCCTTGACGGGCATGTGCTGCGCGATGGTCGCAATCATCACATCCTCGATCTCGTTCACGGCGTTAAGTGCATCCTCGTTCACCTCGAACACGCCCGCTGTCGTCGCGGTCAGCTCTATCTTGCCCTCGCTCGGCTCACTCGCCGTCATGTGCTCATTCTGACAGACATCACGCAGGATCGCCGCCGCGTCGTTCTCATGCAGCAGGTTGGGGTCGTCTTCCCAGACATAGATGTGCTCCTTGCCGATGCGCAGAAGGACAGGAACATCCTCCGCACGGATCACATCGCCCTTGCGGAAGCGTGCGCCCTTGCGTTCCCCGCGCACAATCTCCGTAATGTCGTGGCAGAGCACCATCCCCACCGCATCCTGAACACGAACCTCACGCATACTGCTCTCCCCGCTTGATTCGGCGGCATTCCGCAAACGCCGTCGCTCTCCTGTAAAGCACTCCATTCACCGCCGTCACGGCACAAATTAAATTATATCGCATAAAACGATTCTCAATTATGAATATCTATTATTGATTATACCACAAAAATAAATATCCTCTATGAGTTTTCTTAAATTATAGATAGATTCATTCAATGTTAGAGAAACACAATTGATTTTCTACGCTGATTCCGCTATGATAAAATCATTTCAAAAGGAAAGGAGGATATCTATGCCAGAAACAGGACTGACGCATTTCGATGCGGGCGGTGCCGCCATCATGGTCGACGTCAGCGGCAAGAACAAGACACATCGCGAGGCCATCGCAAGCGGACGGATCTTCGTGAGCGAAGCGGTCTATGCGGCGATCACAAAAGGCACGGCAAAAAAAGGGAGACGTCCTCGGTGTCGCGCGCATCGCCGGCATCATGGCGGCAAAGCGTACTGCGGACATGATCCCGCTCTGTCACCCACTGCCACTCGCCAAGTGCAGCATCGACTTCACGCTCGAGGAGGTGCCGCGCCATGCGGTATGTGCCGCAGCGACGGTCAAGGTCACGGGCGAGACGGGCGTCGAGATGGAGGCGCTGCACGCCGTGAGCACGGCTCTGCTGACCATCTACGACATGTGCAAGGCAATCGACAAACGCATGGAGATCACGGGCATCCGCCTCGAGCGTAAGTCCGGCGGCAAGAGCGGCACATTTGTCCGCTGAGAAGGAGGGTATTTCCCTCATCCACTCCGAGCAGAGCACGTCTAAGGATTCGTCTATGACCCTCTGCCTGACGGGCATCCGTCACGGGGTATATCCGGAAACGGATATGCCTACCTATTTGTAAAGGAGAATATCTCATGAACATCAAAAAAACACTCACCGCCCTCTTGGCGGGCACGGCACTGCTCACCGCCGGCTGCGTTGGCGGCGGCAACAGCGCGAACAAGATGGAGACGCCGCAGGAAAGCCCCATCGAACTGCAGGTCTCTGCGGCGGCGAGCCTCACGGACGCGATGAAGGAACTCGGCGCGATGTACGAGGAGAACAACAAAGAGGTTCATGTCGTCTACAACTTCGGCAGCAGCGGCGCCCTCCAGCAGGCGATCGAGAACGGCGGAGCCGCCGACGTATTCGTCTCCGCCGCACAGAAGCAGATGAATGCGCTCGACGAGAAGAAACTCCTTGCGGACGGTACGCGCGTCGATCTTCTCGTCAACGACATCGTGCTGATCACGGCGAAGGACAGCAAGCTGAACCTCCCCGACTTCAAGGCAGTGCTCGACCCGCAAGTTGCACACATCGCCCTCGGTGAGCCGAAGGGCGTCCCCGTCGGACAGTACAGCGAGGAGGTATTTACGAAGCTCGGCATCCTCGATGAGGTCAAGGCGCGTGCCGTCTACGGTTCCGATGTGCGTCAAGTGCTCGCATGGGTCGAGACGGGCGACGCGGACTGCGGCGTGGTCTATGCGACGGATGCCGCCATCTCGGACAAGGTGAAGGTCGCCGCCGTTGCCCCTGCCGACACACATAAGCCCATCGTCTACCCCGCCGCCGTGCTGAAGGACTCGAAGAATGAGCTGGCGGCGAAGGAATTCCTCGCCTTCCTCCAGACAGACAAGGCTGCCAAGGTTTTTGAGAAATACGGATTCACCGTGAAAGAATGATGAACGAAACGCTATCCCCGCTCATCATCTCACTTGAGGTCGCAGGGCTTGCCACGATCATCACCTTCTTCGTCGGTATTGGGCTCGCCTACGGTGTGCTGCGTATCCGCAGCCATATTGCGGCGACCATTGCCGATGCCGTGATTACGCTGCCGCTCGTCCTGCCGCCGACCGTCGTTGGGTTCTTTCTCCTCTACTTTCTCGGAAAGCGCAGTGCCATCGGAAGCGTCCTCCTCGCCATCGACCTGCCGCTCGTCTTTACGTGGCGTGCGGCGGTCATCGCGGCGGTCATCGTGAGCCTGCCGCTCATGTACCGCACGGCACGCGGTGCCTTTGAGGCACTCGACAGCAGCATGATCCATGCGGCGCAGACCCTTGGCGTCAGCAACGGACGCATCTTTTGGCACATCATCCTGCCGAATGCACGGCACGGCATCCTCGCGGGGCTCGTCCTCTCGTTTGCCCGTGCCCTCGGCGAGTTCGGTGCGACCATCATGTTCGCGGGCAATATCCCGGGGCGCACGCAGACCATGTCCACCGCCATCTATGCGGCGGTGCAGGCGAACGACTACGACCTCGCCTTTCGCTGGGCAGTCATCATCTCCCTGTTCTCGCTCTTCTTTATCGGGGCGATGAACCTCTACCTCAAACGGGAGGTGCGTGAATGAACCTCGTCGTCAACATCGAAAAACGCCTGCGTGACTTCACACTCCGCGCGAACTTTACGCTCACGGATACGACGCTCGCCCTGCTTGGTGCGTCGGGCAGCGGCAAGAGCATGACGCTGAAATGCATCGCGGGCCTTGAGACCCCGGATCGCGGACAGATCGTCCTCAACGGCCGCACGCTCTATGACAGCAGTGCGGGCGTCAACCTCCCGCCGCAGGAGCGCAGCGTCGGCTATCTCTTTCAGAACTACGCGCTCTTTCCGAATATGACCGTCCGCGAGAACATCATCTTTGCACTGGACGGATCGCGCGAGGAAAAGGAGCGCCTCCTCGCTGAGAATGTGGCGCGTTTCTCTCTGGAGGGACTTGAGGATGCACGCCCATCAGCGCTCTCAGGCGGTCAGCAGCAGCGCGTCGCCTTTGCGCGTATCCTCGCGCGCGGCGCGGATGTCCTGCTCCTCGACGAGCCGCTCTCCGCCCTCGACACCCACCTCAAGTGGCAGATCGAGACAGCGCTGCGCGAGATCCTCATGGGGCAGAACATCGCGGCGATCCTCGTCACACATGACCGCGACGAGGCATTCCGCATCGCGCAGGAGATCGCAACCGTCGACCGCGGACAACTCACGCCTCCGATGGATCGGCACGAGCTCTTCCGCAGTCCCGGCACATGTGCGGGGGCACGCCTCACAGGGTGCAAGAATATCTCCGCCGCCCGTCGCCTCGACGCAACGCATATCGAGGCGACCGACTGGGGCATCACGCTCGCTGTCACAGACGATGTAACGGATGCACACCACATCGCCATCCGCGCACATTACTTTGTCCCCGTGCAGGAAGACGGCGAGAACGTCTTTCCCGCACAGATCGTGGAGATGATCGAGAGCACCTTCAGCATGATCGTCATGCTCCGCTTTGCAGACGGTGCTCACCTCGTGCGCTGGGAGGTAGACAAGCCCGCATGGGAGGCGCTCCGTGTGAGCGAAATGCATCCCTGCGCATCTGCTTCCCCCCCGACGCACTGATACTGCTGCGGGATTAGGGGCGGCAGAAAAACGCATACAAAAACACCCTTACGGTGCATCGCGCCATAAGGGTGTTTTTTGCTACACAGCGTGCGTCAGCCGCCCCTCCGCCATCGTATAGCAGACATCCGCGTACGATGCCGCCTCGCGCTCATGAGTGACGAGGAGGACAGCCGCACCTGCATCGGCAGTCTCGCGTACGAGATCGAGCACGCACCGTGTATTCTCCGCATCGAGGTCGCCCGTTGGCTCATCGAGGAGCAACATCTGCGGTGTGCCGGCAAGGGCTCGCGCGATCATCATGCGGCGCAGCTCCCCGCCTGAGAGCTCCGACGGATAGACATGCGCGAGGGGTGCGATGCCGAGGCGCTCCATCAGAGCATCCGCATGGGTGGATACGTCCTGTTCCCTGCCATAGAGAAGTGCCGAGAGGAGAACATTCTCCCGTACCGTCAGCGCGCAGAGCGACATCAGCTGCTGCGGCACAACGCCGAGACTGCTGCTGCGCAGCTCCGCACGCGCATCCTCGGACAGTGCATAGAGATCCGTCGCCCCCACGAACACTTTCCCCGTCACGGGCGGCAGGAGTCCGCCCATGATATGCAGCAGCGTACTCTTGCCGCTGCCCGAACGCCCCATCACTGCGGTCACCGTACCGGAGAAAAGGCACAGATCCGTCTCCGCCACAGCGACAATGTATCCCTCCCGCGCGCTGTCGCGCAGGAAATCCTGACTGATGTTCTCCGCCCGCAGCTCCATCATCCATCCTCCCTCAGCAATCTACTGATCGGTGCCGTACATACGCGCCCCACCGTCCACGCCGCCGCCAGCATCCCCGACAGCGTTGTCATGAGGAGCGTGTTCACCGCCAGCAGCAGAATCGTCCCGCCGTCGGGAAGAATATAGGGGCGCATCAGTCCCGCCTTCATGAGCCCCGCAAAGGGCACAATGATCAATGCACCGAGTGCAATCCCCGCCGCAGCACCTGCCGCCGAGGAGAGTGCCGCCTCCGCCAGCATCATGCGCATCAAAGAAGCCGCGTGCTGCCCCCGCGATGCGCAGCATCAGATACTCGCGCCGCCGCTCGCGCGCCGACAGGTGAAAGGCGATGCCGAGAACGACGACGGCGATCACCCAGACCACTGCGATGAGTCCGCCGATCATCTCCAAGATGCCGCCCAATCCCTGCTCTACCGCATGCACCATGCCGTGCGCAGGACGCGCCGTAAGCGCGGGATATGCCGCATTGACCGCCTCTGCCACCCCCTCGGGCGAAAAACCATCCGCCGTCCGTATCATCACGGCAGAGATCGCATCCTCCGTCGGCACACCCTGAAATACATCAAAGCCGCTCTTCGCCGCATTTGCCATCATCGCGCGGATCGTCTCCATATTCGTGTAGACCGCCGTATCCATCCCCGTCCCTGTCGGCGTAAGCCGCCCCACGACGCGGCAGGGCAGATCGTAGAACGTCAGCATCCCGTCCGCAGGCACGGAGATGCCGCTGCCGACGAGAATATCGCCATAGCCGACCGTACCGCCATAGCTCTCGCGGATCCACGGCTGGATGGTCTGATCCGAGGCAGGGTCAAAGCCGATCAGCTGCACTGCCACAGAGCAGCAGCCCGCATGTGCCGAGGCAAGAAAGAACTGCGGCGTCGCGTGCGCCACCCCCGCCATGCCGCGCAGATCGGAGAGATAGCGCTCCTCCATATAGAACTGCGCAGGAACGCCCTGCACAAGGATCCCCCTCCAGTGAGCCCGCGCCCTCTGCCGCCTTCGGCAGGACGACGACATCCGCACCGAGACGCTGCTGGAACTGAATCAGGCCACCCTGCAGACCGAGCAGCATCTCTGAGCCGCCGAAGATCACGAGGGCAAGCATCCCCGTCAGCACGGCGAGCGTCGCGGAGCGTGCCATATTCCTGCGACAGGTGCGCAGGGCGAGCGTCACGGCAAATTTCATCCGTGCTCCTCCTTTCGATGCTGCCATAGATACACGGCAGAAAGAACGATATTCAGCACGGCAATCACCGTAACCGCAGGCTGCATAATCACATGACAGCGCATCGTCTCCATCATGCAGAGTGGAATGAGCCGCCCCGGCAGAACGATGATCAGGAAGGACACCGGAATCATCGCAAAGACCAGCCCCTCCTTCATCCCCGTACGCAGCGGCAGGAGGTGGAGCAGCGACATGACGAGCATAACGGCGGCAATCCCCAAAAGCGCCTCGCCCGCCCAGTGACAGGTCATCCACGTTCCATCCTCATGCGGTTCACACGGTGCAAGATCGTCTGTATGCCGACGAAGAATATGGCATTCAGCACAATCTGCAGAAGCGGGCACACACCGATCCCCTTTTTCTCGCTGTTCATGATCATTCTCCTTATATGTTATTCCATCTATCCTACCAGAGATGATAAAAAGTTTCAATAAAAAAAGAACTGCCCCGCAGGGCAGCTCCACAATCTTCAAATGGCAGGGGTAGCTGGACTCGAACCAACGCATGCGGGATTCAGAATCCCGTGCCTTACCAACTTGGCGATACCCCTATGTCGCTCTCTCAGCAACATAGCGAATTATAGCGGAAGATGAAAACATTGTCAAGAAATTTTTTTCTGCTCCTCCTCTGCCTCTTCCTTCTCCAGCGCAAGCACCGCCTGCACGAGAATCGCACACTCCAGACGCTTCTTTTGAATCGCGCAGCCAACCTCGTAGGGATGGCGAATGTCCCCATGAAAGAGATCGGCGTTGGCATGACAGCCGCCGCTGCAGTAGAACCGCGCCCAGCAGTCGCGGCAGAGCGGCTTGTTCAGCACATGCGAGTTGCGGAAGTACGTCGGCAGCTCCATGCTCTCAACGCCAGTAAAGACCGAGCCGAGGCGATAGCCCTCACGCCCCACGAACTGATGGCATGGGTAGAGATCGCCGTTCTCCGCGACGGCGTAGTACTCATGCCCCGCGCCGCAGCCTGCGAGGCGCTTTGCCACGCACGGGCCATGGTTGAGATCCATGTTGAAGTGGAAGAAGAAGAACCCCTTCCCCGCACGCACGCGATCGAGATAGGTCTGCGTCAGGCGGTCATACTCCGCATAGATGCGCGGCAGATCCTCCTCCGTAAAGCCGAGCGGACTGTCCTTCAGCACGACCGGCTCCATCGAGAGGATGTCAAAGCCCGCCGCGTTCATAGCAAGCACATCCTTCGTGAAGTCGAGATTCTCGTGCGTATACGTCCCGCGCAGGTAGTAGTCGTTGCCGCCGCGCGCATCGACGAGCTTCTTAAAATTTCGCATGACCACATCGTACGTCCCATGTCCTCCCGCATCGGGACGCATCGCATCGTGCACCTCGCGCCGTCCGTCCGCCGAGAGCACGACAGAGATATGGTTGTCGTTCAGCCACGCGATATTCTTGTCGGAGAGCAGCATCCCGTTCGTCGTGAGCGTCAGTTTGAACTCCTTGCCCGTCTCCTGCTCACGCTGACGCACATACTCCGTCACCGCCTTCACCGTACTCAGATTCATCAGCGGCTCGCCGCCAAAGAAATCAATCTCACAGTGCTTGCGCGGGCCGCAGCCGTCAATGATAAAATCGACCGCCGCACGCCCCACCTCAGGCGACATCACCGCACGATGTCCGCCATAGCTGCCGCCGTCACCGAAGCAGTACTTACAACGTAGATTGCAGTCCTGTGCCACCATCAGGCACAGGGATTTCACCAATCCGCGCGACTTGAAGGTCGGCGGCACATCAATATCGGGGGCAAAGAGCGCCCCTGCCGCCACCAGCTCGTGCAGCTCGCCGAGTGCCTCGCGCAGATCCCCCTCAGGATAACGCCCCCTGAGACGTGCCACGACCGCCTCATCGTTCGTCCCATCGAAGTCATCCATCATATCGTAAATCATCTCGTCGATCACGTGAACCGCACCGCTGTTCACATCGACGAGGATGTGCATACCGTTCTGCTTGAACTTATGCGTTCGGACTTTCATTTGTTCTCCTTTGTACTATAAGTCAAATGTTACCGATGTAAGGAAGCCGACGCCTTGCATCACTCCACGCAAACACCTCGTTCCGCAAGTGATCGTGTGCTCGTTCGCCTAAATACCGGCGCACTTCTTAAACGCGCTACGCTTGAACGAAAGAAGTACGCCGGGGGCGAGTCGCACACTTTACTCACTTGCTTCACTAGGGTTTGCTTTGGAGTGGCACAAGGTATGCGTCTCCATAACATTTGCCACAACACACATAGAAAAAGCCCCTCTCGCAAACGAGAAGGGCTGTGCCGATTTCCCCGTCTTACTTCGCGCAGGGCTGATTGCCCACCGTGCAGGAAGTCTTGCAGGCAGACTGGCAGGATGCCTGGCATTCGCCGCAGCCGCCCGTGTAGAGCGTGGACTGCATCGTCGGCTTGTTGACCGTCTTGATGTGCTTCATCCTTCATACCTCCTCAATCCATCGTTCTGAATTTATTCTATCGCATCATTCTTTATTATGCAAGCAGTTTTTACACGCCTGCCCATTCCGCATCCACGCGCTGAATATCCGCACCGAGTGCCACGAGCTTTGCCACGAGATCATCGTACCCGCGGTCGATGTGATGGATGTAACCGACGCGCGTCTCATCCGGCGCCACGAGCCCCGCGAGCACCATCGCCGCACCCGCGCGCAGATCTGTCGCCCGCACAGGTGCGCCGCTAAGGAGAGCACCTCCTTCGACCGTCGCCGTCCGCCCGTCCACACGGATCCGTGCGCCCATGCGCACGAGCTCATCGACGTGCATAAAACGGTTCTCGAACACCGTCTCCGTCACGACACTCGTCCCCTCGGCGACGGCAAGCATTGCCATGAACTGCGCCTGCATATCCGTCGGAAAACCGGGATAGGGCATCGTCTTGAGATCAATCGCCTTCATCGGGCGGTCGGCAGAGACGCGCACCCCTGCAATATCCTCCTCGATCTGTGCGCCCGCTTCCTTCAGTTTCGCAATGACGGGCTTCAGATGCTCGCTGATCGCGTTCTCGATGAACACATCACCGCGCGTCATCGCCGCCGCGACCATGTACGTCCCCGCCTCGATGCGATCAGGGATGATCGTATAGTCCGCCGCGCGCAGTTCCGGCACGCCGTCAATCTTGATGCGGTTCGTTCCCGCACCGCGGATGCGCGCCCCCATCACATTGAGATAGTTCGCGAGATCAACGATCTCCGGCTCGAGCGCAGGATTCTCAAGAATCGTCTGTCCCTCGGCGCAGGACGCCGCCATCATCACATTCTCCGTCGCCCCGACACTCGGGAAATCGAAGTAGATGCGTGCCCCCTTTGAGCCCGTGCGGCGCACGCGCGTGAATCGCGCCCTGCGTGATCTCGATCTCTGCCCCGAGAGCCTCAAAGCCCTTGAGATGCAGATCGATCGGGCGCGTCCCAATGGCGCAGCCGCCCGGCAGGGAGATCTCCGCGTGTCCCTCGCGCGCAAGCAAAGGACCCATGATGAGAAATGACGCGCGCATCTTGCGGACGAGGTCGTAGGGGGCTGCGACCGTCGCAATATGTGATGCATCAATAACCAGACGATGCTCCGATGCCGTGTAGTCCGCCGTCACGCCAAGGGCACGCAGCACCGCCGTAATCGTATAGACATCTTCGAGTGCAGGCACCTCATCCAGCACACTTTTTCCATTCGTACCGAGCAGTGCTGCCGCGATAATGGGCAGCACCGCATTTTTCGCCCCGCCGATCTTCACATGGCCGCGCAGGGGATGCCCTCCATGAATGACCAGTTGTTCCATTCGTCCTTATTCCTCAACCTTCAGCGACGCATGGATCACGTTCTCGATCACATACGGCGCATAGAATTTCTCGCGTTCGTCCTTCTTTTTCGGATCACCGAGCAGCGTCACGCGCTTCGGCTCCTCGCGCTCTGCCGCGCGTGCCGACGCCTTTGCCGCCGCACGCATGCGCTTCTTCATTTCCTTTTCGGAGCTCGGTGCGGGTGCCGCCCCGGGCGCGATGATGATCTCATTATTCTGCCCCTGCGCGGCAAGACCGTCCAGCTTCTCCGCCGTCGTCTTGAACTTCTCCTCGTCGTCGGGGATCTCGAGCCCCGCCTGCGCGAGGAATGCCAAGGGATTCACAGGGACGAAGCCGCCGCCGCGGATATCGAGGTTCAGCGTCCCGGCCGGCTGCGCTTTCGGCACGCGATAGGGAATCGACAGCGTCTCCTCCGGTTTGCGATAGGGGCGGATCTTCGTCTTGAACGTCACTGTGTCGCCCGGCTTTACCACCAGCTTGTCCGGCACTGCCGAGACCAGAACGGCCGTCTGACGACCGCCCGTGAGCTCCACATCCACATCGAGATCGAGAATATCGGACTCCTCCTGCGGATTCGTCACGATCATATTCATCGCCTGCAGCAGCTCCGTCACGGCAACTGCCCGACATCTGCCGCGCTGTAGTACATATTGCGCCGCTCAAAGACCCCGCTGTCCACGGCATTCGTACGGATGGCAAAGCGGATGCGCGCAGTGCTGCTGCCAAGGGAATCCGATACGCGGTTCATCGCCGCATAGGCAATACTGCCCGAAAGCACGGGCAGGAAATCCTCATCGTAGGCAATCTGCGCACCGAAGGTCTCCTCCGTGCCGAGCGCGTCGTCCTTCACGTGAATGCGAATCGGAACAGCGGTGGGGAACGTCCCGAGAATCCCCGCAACGCCCGTCTCGCGATCCTGATTGATACGCCCGATCACACTGCCGATGTTCGCGATCTTCACGCCGTTGCTCTGCCCTGCGATCGTACCGACCACATCGGCATCCGTCATGAAATAGTTCACGTTGCCCTTGTGCATAAAGGAGTGACCGAATGCCAGCACCTTTTTGCCGTCCACCGCCGTCACCGTTCCCGTCGCTCCGATGCTGAAGTCGCCGTAAACAATGGCGACCCCGACGGGCTGACCGCCCGCAAGAGCGGCATCATAGCGCGTGGGAAGGGGCGTATTGGCACTGACCGTTCCCAGCGGAAGGAACGTACTGCCTGCGGGCATATTGTTCTCTAGATAGCGCAGCCCCGCCGAGCCAAACCCGCTCACAAAGAAGGCAGACTTCTCCTCAGTATCGTGCGCTTTCTCTTTCTTTGCTGCGAGAGATGCCGCGACTTGCCCCGTCGACGATTTCTCACCTTTGTCCGCGCTCTGCACAGCATCAGCGGCCGTGTCATGCGCGTCGTCCGCAGCCTTCTGTGCCTTTCCTTCACCCGCATGCTCTGCGGGCACGTCCTCTGCTTTTTTTTCTCCGCGCAGGGCGGCGAGCGTATCACGCCACTCCGCCTCACGCTCGGCGTGTGTCATCTTGCCGACTTTCTTCTCGCGCTCGCGCAGTTCGTCCTTTTCCTTTGCCTTCTTGCGCTCCTCAACGGCACGCACGACGTCCACCGTGTCGATACGCGTCTTATTCTTCGTATCGGGCATCGACCAGAGCGGAATCATGTCCTCGATCGGCGTGATGAAAAAGGTATAGGGGCTGAGATCCTTCAGCCCCGCTGCAAGCGCCCCCACGAGACGGCCGTCCACATAGATTGGACTGCCGCTCATCCCCTGCAGGACACCGCCGACGTGCTCGATGAAATTGCCGCTCGTCCGCGCCATAATCATCCGCTGAGAGCCCTTGCCCCCCCTCCATCTGACCGACGATCTCCACGGGGAATGTACGCACCTCGCCTGTCGTATCAAGCACGGTATACGCCGTTCCCTGCATCCCCTCCGTCACCTCATTGTACGGGAGAATCGGAGGCATCGCAAAGGACGGCGGTGCGTAGAATTGTACCGTCAGTGCAAAAAGAGATGCCGCCGCAAGGCGCTTCCAGTTATATCGCAAAATGTCACCTCAAAATACAGTACCGTCATATTATCTGCCCTATTGTAGCATACACAGAGAGATTTCGCTAGTGTTTTCGCGTGCATCCACCGCAGGACTGCACGCAATAGAAAAGAGCCGCTGCACGAAGACCAACCCATCTTCGTGCAGAGACTCTGTATCGTACCCCTTATAGTTTGAACCGCTCCACCTCGCGCTGGAGGTCGGTCGCGATCTCCGCGAGCCCCTCGCTCGCCTTCGCGATGTCCTCAAGAGCATTCGACTGTGTCTCCACCGACGCACTGCCCTCTTCGGTCGTCGCGGCATTCTCCTCGGCGAGTGCGGAGAGGTTCTGCACCACATCCGAGATGGATGCGTGCTTCTCGCCCATCGTCTTTGCCGATGCGTTCAGCTTCTTGACCACGTCGCCCGTCTCCTCAACCGCCTCAGAGATACGGTCGAAGCACTCCTTCGTGCTCTCGAGTCCCTGATGCGACTCCGAGGCGAGCTTCGTCGATACGTGCATCGTATCCACCGCCTGCTGACTCTTCGTCTTCAGCTCGTGGATGATGCCGCGGATGTCGTCCGTAAAGCTCGAGCTCTGCTCGGCGAGCTTGCGGATCTCCTCTGCCACAACGGCGAATCCGCGTCCGGCCTCGCCGGCACGTGCCGCCTCAATCGCGGCGTTGAGTGCGAGGAGGTTCGTCTGGTCGGCGATGCTCTGGATCATCGAACTGGACTCGTCGATCTTGTCTGCGCCCTGATTCGTCTCCTCGACGACCTTGGCGACTTCCTCGGTCGCCTTGAACATCTCCTCGGCGCGGCCGAGCAGATCGTTCAGGATCTTCGAGCCCTCCGCCTTGCGGTCGCTGATCTTCTGCGTCGTCTCATTGAGAACGCCGACGATATGCTCCGTCTCCTGCTCGATGCGCAGCACTTCATTCAGATGATCGGCTGCCTTCTGCGTATCCTCCGCCTGACTCGTCGCCCCCCTCGGCGATGTTCTGGATCGCCTTCGAGACCTCCTCGGAGCTGTGCGCCGTCGTCTGCGTGGTCGCCGTCAGTTCCTCACTCGTCGCCGCCACGGATTCCGAGGAGGCGTTGATCTTGCCCATCGTTGCACGCAGATTATTGGCGAGCTCGGCGAGATCCTTGGATATACTGCCAACCTCATCCTCTCTGCTCATGTGCTCACGCACCCGAACATTTGCCGGATTGTCCGCACGCAGATCGAGGTGGGCAAAGTTCTGTACCACGCCCTGCAGATCGCTCATCGGCGTCGAAATCCGACGGTTGATAAAGACGATCAGTCCCACGGTCAGCAGGACAACGCCAACGACAGCAATAGCAACGAGAATATAAATCATGTGTTTCGCATCAGCGGTGAACTCGTCATAGTTCGTCGCTGCGCACATTCCCCACTGCTCTGAAACGCCGTCAAACGAGATCGGCGCATAGACATAGAGTGTATCCTTGCCAGAGGTGGGAGAAACCTTTTCCTGCGCAAATGGATCCTCCGCCGTCCCCTTCGCGATATCCTCCGCCTTCACTCCCATCGACTCCAGGATGTTCTTCATCACCGCGCCTTCGTCCCGCCCGTGGGCGACCATCAGACCGGACTGGGAGAACAGGATGTAGAACTGATCTTCCGAGCTGATCCCCTGCAGATCTGACTGGAAGCCGCCCATGTTGATGTCAAAGAGCAGTGTGCCGAGGAACTGACCGTTCACCATGATGGGCCGCGAGATCGCCGCCGCCATCATTTTCCTGCCATCGGACGATGTGAAGGTATAGGGATCGGTCAGCATCGTCTTGTGCGACTTCTCCACATTCGTGTACCAGCCTGCCGTCTCATAGCCGTTGAGCGGGATCACCTTGTCCGCCATGGCGTACGGAATGAGGCGCCCGGATGCATCCGAGTACTCTGTATTCGCCATCTCCGCATCCCTGCCGTCAAAGGCGTTCGGAGCAAAGCACGCCCCTGCACCGAGCAGCTCGGGACTTGCCGCCATCGTATCGCGCAGCACCTGCACGACCGCCTCACGGCTGCGCGTCTCCGGTGCCCCCTGCAGAATCTGCTGAATCCGTACTTCTGCGAGTGCCGACGCCTGGTACGCCTTTTCATAACGCGTTTGAACAGACGCGGCAATCTTCCCCAGTTCGTTAAAGCGCTCCGTCTTCTCCTCATTCTCAAGCGAATCATAGGTCATCTTTCCCACGATGCCAAGGACAATCGCCATCACAATGACAATACTGACCACCACGATGCAGTTGATCTGAAAGCCGATCCCCCGCCCCTGTGCGCTGCGCTGCAGCTCCATCCCCGTTGACATAGCGTTCCCCTCTCTCCAAACATTTTCCTGTCATTTTCCCACATATAGTTTTAGTTAGTATAACACAGGATGTCACACACGCATAGAGTTTTCATAAATATTTTTAATTTGATACCCCCTATTTTTATACTCAAGGGAGTCATAAAATAAACGGTCACAGAAAGAAAACTCCTCCTGTGACCGTTCCTTGTATTACCGTTTAGAGTTTGAACCGCTCCACCTCGCGCTGGAGGTCGGTCGCGATTCCCGCGAGCCCCTCACTCGCCTGTGCGATATCCTCAAGAGCATTCGACTGTGTCTCCACCGACGCGCTGCCCTCTTCGGTCGTCGCGGCATTCTCCTCGGCGAGTGCGGAGAGGTTCTGCACCACATCCGAGATGGATGCGTGCTTCTCGCCCATCGTCTTTGCCGATGCGTTCAGCTTCTTGACGACTTCGCCCGTCTCCTCGACTGCCTCAGAGATACGGTCGAAGCACTCCTTCGTGCTCTCGAGTCCCTGATGTGACTCTGAGGCGAGCTTCGTCGATACGTGCATCGTATCCACCGCCTGCTGACTCTTCGTCTTCAGCTCGTGGATGATGCCGCGGATGTCGTCCGTAAAGCTCGAGCTCTGCTCGGCGAGCTTGCGGATCTCCTCAGCCACAACAGCGAACCCGCGTCCGGCCTCGCCGGCACGCGCCGCCTCGATCGCAGCATTGAGCGCGAGGAGGTTCGTCTGGTCGGCGATGCTCTGGATCATCGTGCTGGACTCGTCGATCTTGTCCGCGCCCTGATTCGTCTCCTCGACGACCTTGGCAACCTCCTCGGTCGCCTTGAACATCTCCTCGGCGCGACCGAGCAGATCGTTCAGGATCTCCGAGCCCTCCGCCTTGCGGTCGCTGATCTTCTGCGTCGTCTCGTTGAGAACACCGACGATATGCTCCGTCTCCTGCTCGATGCGCAGCACTTCACTGAGATGATCGGCTGCCTTCTGCGTATCCTCCGCCTGACTCGTCGCCCCCTCGGCGATGTTCTGGATCGCCTTCGAGACCTCCTCGGAGCTGTGCGCCGTCGTCTGCGTTGTCGCTGTCAGCTCCTCGCTCGTCGCCGCCACGGATTCCGACGAGGCGTTGATCTTGCCCATCGTCGCGCGCAGATTGTTCGCGAGCTCGGCGAGATCCCCCGTCATCACGCCGATCTCATCCTCTCTGCCGAGATACTCGCGTGCACGTACATTGGCGGGATTATCCGCACGCAGATCGAGGCGGGCAAAGTTCTCCACCACGCCCTGCAGATCGCTCATCGGTGTCGAAATCCGCTTCGTGACAAAGGAGATCAGTACCGCCAGAAGCAGGAGAATCCCGATGATGCCAACGGCGACGAGGATGTAGATCATGTGGTGCGCCACGGCAGTGAACACATCATAGTTCGTCGCGGAGCCGATGCCCCACTGCGTCGTAACGCCGTCAAAGGAAATCGGTGCATACACATAAAGTGTTTCGTTGCCGGTGCTGGAGGAGTTCTTGCGAATCGTGAAGGGATGCTCTGCCGAGCTCTTAAAGACATCCTCGCCCTTAATGCCCGACAGCTCATAGAGATTCTTCATCACCACGCTGTCATCGCGTCCTTGGGCGACAATACCGCCCTTCTGTCCGAAGAGAACATAGTACTGATCGTTCGTGCTGAGCTTTTTCAGATCGCCCTGGAATCCCCCCCATGTCGATGTCGACGAGAATCGTGCCGAGGAACTTCCCGTCCTTGACGATCGGGTAGGACAGCGCTGCCGCCATATAATGCTCCCCATCGGCCGTCGTAAAGGCATAGGGATCGGTGAGCACAGGCTTCATCGTCTTCTCTGCCGCCGTATACCACTCTGCCGTCTCATAGCCAAAGAGCGGCTCGATGCGATCCGGCCAGACAAAGGGAAGCAGACGTCCACTCGCATCCGAGTACTCCGTATTCACCATCTCGGCGTCTCTGCCGTCGAAGGCATCCGGCGCAAAGCAGACACCAACGCCGAGGATGCCGGGCGTCGCCGCCACAGACTCCTTGAGCACCTTGACGACCGCATCGCGGCTGCGTGCCTCCGGCGGCGCCTGCAGAATGTCCTGAATGCGAACCTCGGTAATCGCAGCTGCCTGATACGCCTTGTCATAGCGCAGCTCAACTGCAGCCGAGATGCTTCTGAGTTCCTGAAAGCGCTCCGCCTTCGCACGCTCTTCGAGCGTTCCGAAGGTCATATAGCCGACAATCCCCAAGATGATCGCCATGACGACCACAACGCTGACAGCTACGATACAGTTGATCTGGAAGCCGATGCCCCGCCCTTTGGCGACGCTCCGTAACTCCGTTCCCGCTGGCATAAATACCCCCCTCTTTCCTTAGGGAATCACTGATAAATTCAGCACCATCATCTTGACGCATCTTTTTTGCCCGTACTTCGGCGGAAAATCCTCCACAGAGCACCACTCTGCGTCCGGTTTTCCACCTTGTTCGGACGAAAAAAACTACGCCAATCTGACGGACTTCATTTTATCAGTGATTCCCTTAGACCTCCAAAACAAATGCGCACCACTCCGGTGCGCATTTGCCTCAGACGCTCCATCGTCAAGCAAAATCCCCCGGTAAGAAGCATCCATATTGCTTCTTTTGTCCTGCAAGTATACCACAGAGAATTTCATTCGGAAAGAGTTTTTGCTATATTTTTTTAATCTTTCTGACTAATTTTTCATACAATTCTAGCGATATTTCTCTATTCGTTGCGCAGTGCCGAGGGCTCAGTCGCACCGAGCGTCTGCTCCAACTCCTCCAGCGTCTGCTGCTTGCTCTCGCGTCCGAGAAGGAGCACCGTTCCAGAAATCACAGCAAAGACCGCCGCGAACATCATAAAGATGCCGCTCATGGGAAAGGCACTCGCAAGCATCACGCCGACAAGCATCGGTGCAATCATGCCGCCGATGCGGCCGAAACCTGCCGCCCAGCCGCTGCCAAGCGCACGCATCGCCGTCGGATACTGCTCGGGCGTATAGGTATAGATAACGCCCCATGCGCCGAGATTAAAGAAGCTCATCGCCGCGCCCCAGCCGAGGAGAGCGGAGACATCGCCTGCATTGCCGAAGAAATAGCTGCACACGCCGCTGAGTAGGAGAAAGAGCCCGAGCGTATAACGGCGGCCGATCACATCCACGAGATATGCCGCTGCATAGTAGCCCGGCAGCTGCGCAAGTGTCATGATGAGGACGTACTCGAACGTCTTGACAATGGCAAACCCCTGCGCAAAGACCATCGACGGCAGCCACATAAAGATGCCGTAGTAGCTGAACACAATGCCGAACCATGCGAGCCAGAGCATCACTGTGCGGCGGCGCATCCCCTTCGACCAGAGCGCGGAAAATCCCGGTGTCTCCACCTGCTCTGCCTGCACACGGTGCGGAGCAAGCTGATCGAGGAAGGGACGCTCCGGCAGACGAAGTTGGCGCTCGATATCACGGACAATCGCCTTTGCCTCATCCACTCGCCCCTTGGCGAGGAGATAACGGATCGACTCGGGCATGTGCAGGCGCAGGAGGAATACATAGAGCGCGGGCAGTGCGCCAATAAAGAACGCCGCCTGCCAGCCAAAGACAGGGAATGAGGAGATAGGCGATGCATGCCGCCGCAAGCCAGCCGAGCCCCCAGAAACTCTCAAGGAGCACAATGAAGCGGCCGCGCAGCCGTGCCGGCGCATACTCGCTCATCAGCGTTGCCGCAACGGGCAGCTCGCCGCCCAGGCCAAAACCGACAAGGAAACGGAACACGAGCAGCGACTCATAGTTCCAGGCGACGGCACAGAGCCCCGTCGAGATACTATAGAGGAGAACCGTGATCGTAAACACCTGCTTGCGGCCGATGCGGTCGGCAATCGTTCCCGCAAGCACCGCCCCAAGCGCCATGCCGATCAGCCCAATCGAGCCGATCCATCCCACCTGCGCCGGCGTGAGACTCCACTCGCGCGCCAGTACCGGCAGGACAAAGGCGATCAGCCCCGTATCCATCGCATCAAACAGCCAGCCAAGCCCGGTGACAACGAGCAGCTTGTACTGGAATCTGCCGAGCGGCAGATTTTCCAGACGATCCAGAATCATTGAACGTACCTCCCGAAGAAATCATGGACTTCTTTCATTGGATTAAGGAAGCACTGATAAATTCGGTACAACCATCTTGACGCATCTTTTTTTGCCCGCACTTCGGCGGAAAAATCCTCCACAGAGCACCACTCTGCGTCCGGTTTTCCACCTCGTTCGGACGAAAAAAATCTACGCCAATCTGGCAGACCTCATTTTATCAGTGATTCCTTAAAAAAAGATAACTAGCACATATTATAGTCAAAGAATACTGACGATACAAGATTCTTTTTATGATTTTTTTCCTCAGAATCTTCCTTTTTTTCCGCTCATAAAAAGCGCCGTAGCCCGTTACGCCGAACCCAATGCCGACAAAAAGATAGGCGACCGTGCTATAAACGACATCCTTCTTGTTATTGGCAGAGATCGCCGCCGCTGCTTCCTGTGCATTCGAGGCTTCCCGTGCGAGTTCCAGATTCTCAGCCATCGGATCGGGCGAGAGATGCAGCAGGAGCAAGCCAATGCCAAGCGACACCAAACCGAACAGAATTACTGTGAGTTTCTTCTTCATCATATCCCTCCATATATAGCAAAAGGGACTCGTGAATCATCACGAATCCCTCTCTCTTGCGGCAACTACCTACTCTCCCACGTCGTCTCCAACGAAGTACCCTCGGCCTGTGGACGCTTAACTACTGTGTTCGGAATGGGAACAGGTGGAACCGTCCAGGCATCATCACCGCATCTTCTTGAATGAGTCTTGCTCACTCAAAACTTCACAGAAGAAACTCTTTGCAAATTGTTCGTGTAAAGTGAATTACCCTAAGAAAGCTCTCTGCTAAACACGGTCGACATTGACTACGTCAACGTCGACTAAGTGATTCGCACAAGATTATCTGTCGCTATGCTCCGACAATCTTGGCTCTCTACTTAAGTCAAGCCCTCGACCGATTAGTGCTGGTCAGCTGCACACATTGCTGTGCTTCCACATCCAGCCTATCAACCTTGTCTTCTTCAAGGGGTCTTACTTCCTTATAGGAATGAGATACTTCATCTCGGGACGGGCTTCACGCTTAGATGCTTTCAGCGTTTATCCCTTCCGGACGCAGCTACCCGGCCGTGCCCTTGGCAGGACAACCGGTACACCGTTGGTCCGTCCACTCCGGTCCTCTCGTACTAGGAGCAGCCTCCCTCATGTATCTTACGCCCGCGATGGATATGGACCGAACTGTCTCACGACGTTCTGAACCCAGCTCACGTACCACTTTAATGGGCGAACAGCCCAACCCTTGGGACCTGCTTCAGCCCCAGGATGTGATGAGCCGACATCGAGGTGCCAAACCTCCCCGTCGATATGGACTCTTGGGAGAGATTAGCCTGTTATCCCCAGGGTAGCTTTTATCCGTTGAGCGATGGCAATTCCACTCTCTTTCCACCGGATCACTAAGCCCTACTTTCGTACCTGCTCGACCCGTCAGTCTCGCAGTCAAGCTCCCTTCTGCCTTTATGCTCTTCGCGCGATTTCTGTCCGCGCTGAGGGAACCTTTGGACGCCTCCGTTGCTCTTTCGGAGGCGACCGCCCCAGTCAAACTGCCCGCCTGGTACTGTCCCGAACGCTGTTAACGTTCCGGTTAGATCCTTAGCATATAAAGGCCGGTATCCCAACGGTGACTCCACCTCATCTAGCGATAAGGTTTCCCAGTCTCCCGGCTATCCTGTACGTTATATGCCAAAGACCAATGCCAAGCTGCAGTAAAGCTCCATGGGGTCTTTCTGTCCAGTCGCGGGTAACCTGCATCTTCACAGGTATTTCAATTTCACCGGGTCCCTCGTTGAGACAGTGCCCAAATCGTTACGCCTTTCGTGCGGGTCGGAACTTACCCGACAAGGAATTTCGCTACCTTAGGACCGTTATAGTTACGGCCGCCGTTTACAGGGGCTTCAGTTCGCTGCTTCACCTCAAGGGCTAACAACTCTCCTTAACCTTCCTGCACCGGGCAGGCGTCAGCACCTATACTTCAGCTTGCGCTTTCGCAGGCACCTGTGTTTGTGGTAAACAGTCGCTTGGGCCTCTTTTCTGCCGCCGTCAACGGCTCCGGTGGTAAACACCTTCACCATCAACGGCCATCCTTTTCCCGAAGTTACGGATGCATTTTGCCGAGTTCCTTAACGAGGGTTTTCCCGCGCACCTTAGGATTCTCTCCCCGCCTACCTGTGTCGGTTTTGGTACGGGCGGACGACTTCTCGTTAGAAGCTTTTCTTGGCAGTTTAGTGCGGCTGAATTCAGTCGGGCCGTAGCCCTTCCTATCTATCGGTTCTCGGCCTTATAGTATGGGGATTTGCCTCCATACCAGCCTACCGCCTTCGACGCGCTCTACCAGTCGCGCGCTCAGCTTCCTTCCTGCGTCACTCCATCCTCAAACGAAGTCGCCCGGTACTGGAATTTTCGCCAGTTGTCCATCGCCTATGCTTTTCGCCTCGGCTTAGGTCCCGACTTACCCCGGGACGACGAGCGTTGCCCGGGATTCCTTAGGCTTTCGGTGGACAGGATTCTCACCTGTCGTTTCGCTACTCATACCGGCATTCTCACTTCTTACCCGTCCAGCAGTCCTTCC